>Ga0209639_1001279_pt1 | contig 26282 bp, 24 predicted proteins | sample EPASupsiteHSE605_FD_187268 | JGI IMG/M metagenome (GOLD analysis project Ga0209639, IMG submission 187268) | Bioremediated contaminated groundwater from EPA Superfund site, New Mexico - Sample HSE6-05 (SPAdes) (version 2) | ecosystem: Environmental > Aquatic > Deep subsurface > Groundwater >... | reverse complement strand
TCCAACACGAACATATCTTCGACCAAGTAGATCTAGTGTTATTTCACGCACTCCATCACCAAGTGAATATGAAACAGATAGTGAGTATTATGAAATTGATCCAACACGAACATATCTTCGACCAAGCAGATCTAGTGTTATTTCACGCACTCCATCACCAAGTGAATATGAAACAGATAGTGAATATTATGAAGTCGATCCAACACGTAGTTTGATTCCTCCAAGTAGATCTAGTGTTATTTCACGCACTCCATCACCAAGTGAATATGAAACAGATAGTGAGTATTATGAAGTTGATCCAACACGTAGTTTGATTCCTCCAAGTAGATCTAATATTCTTTCACGCACTCCATCATATAGCTCATATATTTCTTATACGAAATATTCCCCAAATTTCACTGCATCGCATGAAGATCCCATTTCACCAGAAACACATACCATATTCACTTCAATTTATTCTACATCCCCCACCACATATCAACCAGAAACCATCTCCTCATTCACATCCCTTTATTCTCAATCTGAAACTCTAACCTTCTCAACACCACCTCCCACATTACCCCAATCACCATCCCCAACCATCCAATCTTTCTCACTCTCCCAATCCCAAATTGTAATCTACTCATCAGTAGCCGCTCTCTCAGTAATATCTGTTATAATCTCAGCAATCGCCTCAAGAAAACGCCTCTCAGCCAAATCCAGCTCTTCCCACCCTATTAATTACGCCAGTTAATTGTTGATGATATCCGTTACTAAATTTATAATTTATTGAAAGAATTATTTTCAAATAAGTTTAATGAGTTCACAAGGCCACCTCTTGTCCTCCAAAGGACTTTCTAACCTCGTTTTATCGCATTATGAGAACGACTTTTGCTTCAAGGTTGGTGAAGAAAAGTACTTTTGCAGTAATTTTTTGGCTGAGTTTCTTTCGCCAAAAGTGTCTCGTATCCACCGTTCTGACCCTACATATAACGAGATGGTTCTTAATGTTGAAGATCCCAATAAGCGCTTTCGTTTGATACTTGATATCACAAAGACTGGAGCTATTCGCGCAGATGATGGCGATTATGAGACTTTGAGGGCATTTGGTAAAGAATTGGATAACCCAGAAATATCTTTACTGATTTCAAATCGAGAATTGACACCAGATTCGGTTATATCCAGGCTCAAGACTGAAGAATCATTGTATTTGCTTTCTCAAAATACCCTTCAATTTGCAGCTGCTCATTTGTTTGAGATCAACAGAGATGAAATTATGACATTATCATTTGAATTGCTTGAGAATGTACTTTCGCAGAGTACATTATGTATTGAATCTGAAGAATGGCTTTTCTATTTGATATCAGAGCTTGCAGAAACAAATCCTATGTACAGTTTGCTCTATGGATATATTCACTTGGATCATCTTCATACAGATGAGATGAATTCTCTGCTTGCAATCATCACTGTTGAAGATTTGACAGAGGCTCTTTGGGGAAGCATTAAAAACAGGCTCGCTCTTCCAGTCAAGCCTAAGACTCCAAAGAGGTACCACAAGAGCGTTGAAGCTGAGTTGCTATATGAAAGCGGTAAGCATTTCGAAGGATTCTTCAACTGGCTATGGAAAGAAGGAAATGGAAATCCATTCACAAACGGAAAAGCCTCTGTTTTGCAATCACACTCAGGTAATGATACACAACTGACTCATATTGTTGATCCAAACTTCAGCACATCTGAGTGGATTGGTATGAATAATCATAGTTCAACTCCAGGAAAGTACTTCGAGTTTGATCTTAAGGATTACCGCCTTAATCTCACAGCATACACTATTCAATCAGGATCACCATCATGGAGTAGTGCTCACTATTTGAGAACTTGGGAAATAAGAGCATCTGTTGATGGCACTGATTGGGTTACAATTGATACAAAGACAAATGATAATTCATTCAATACAACCCTTCAAGCAGTCACATTTGAAATTGAGAACGCCGAATTCTACAAGATGTTCCGCTTAGTGATGACAGGCGAGAATTCCTCAAATGACTATCAACTCGGAATTCACAGAGTTGAGTTCTTCGGTAACGTTAGGATCGAGAAATAAAACCCCGAAATTTGAATAAATTTTACCCAAAAGTGACATAAACGATTATTTCGTTAATTATCTGTGTTTATGCAACCCAAAACAGTGAGACCTATTCCGATTAGTCCTACAGCCCGTGTTCAAAGCGTTACTCCGATGCCCCAAGTTCGGAGATCGAATATTGTCAGACCTATGGCTCATTCTCCACCTCCTTTCGAAGCTCCTAGCCCCCCGATCAGGAGTTTTGTGAACGATGAATCATATAATCAATCTAATCAAATGCAGCATCCGACAAACATATCATTATTATCTCGAGGTATTTCTTTATTGTCAATTACCCAATTGCGAGATTTGTTACGTGATTACTCTCTACCAACGGGAGGCAATAAGCATGTTCTGGTTAATAGATTGATTATATTTCTTGAAACATTTGGTCAAAATCAACAGAACCTTCTGGTTCAGTTTTCGACGAAATTGAAGCGACTTCTATCTGTGGAGGCAGAGGATCATTCCCCTTCCAACTCCCCCCAGAATGATGAGACTACTCCACCATCTCAGCCACAGTTTCCATCTCTTCCACCAGAGATTGCAGCACAATTTGGAAGCAATTCACCATCATGCTTATATGAGCCAACTGAGATCCCCAATCCTTTCGGCCCGCATTTGATCCAACCCGGAACCTCATTTCCATTTTTGCTCTCTTCTCAAGGATCAACTTTCACTCCAATTCTTCAGGTGCAATCTGGGTATCCAGGGTCAGTGATTTCTAGAATTGTCCTTAGTATTAACAACGTGTACATTAATCTCAGATTTCCAGCATTATGGGCCGAACTGAAAGATTTCATTGATCGACCTGGAACCATTCATTTTGCGACAGTTGAACCTGCCACACCCATTGTTGTTGCCATTAGATGGATGAAAATTGTTACAGTGCCTCAGCTGTGTAATATTGTTTCATTTAGGGATCCAGCTCCAAAAATGCCACTTAACAATGCTCAGAAACCCAACGGAGTGTGCCCCTTAACACGAAAAATCATTGCTCGGCCATCAAGAGGTGTAGGATGTATGCATGGTGAGTGTTTTGATTTAAGTGGATTTATATGTTATGCAATGAAAAACAATGCTTGGCAGTGCCCAATATGCAGAAAACCTTTGCAAGCCGAAGAATTGAGAATTGATCCATATTACTTTGCAATTGCTAGCGGTGCTCAGTAGCTCTGTTCTAAAACAAAAATTTCAAAATACAATTTTATGAGAAGAAATCCATAAATGAATCATTCAAATAGGGAGCAATTGATGAAGCCTCCCATTCAGCATCATTTTCCTCATTCCAAACACTCCCAGTTAAATTATCTTCATTTTGTGCTGGTAGTTTCTCAACTTCCTTATCATTACTCTCAATGCCTTTTTTCTTTTGAATGATTTCGATTTCTTTTGCCTTAATTACAGCACATTGTTTCTCTCTTTGCTGCCGATTAACCAATGCAGTCCAGTGATTCTTAACGTTAACGTCAGATCTGGTTTCGAAATACTGTGATACAACGGACCATTTTTGACCATGTTCCCTAACTTTCTCCTCCAAAAGCTGCTCTTCCTGTAATGTCCATGGTCCATTAACAATATGATCAGACAAATAGTTCCTAAACCTCTCTCGGCATTGACGAGGTGATCTGGTTTTCATCTGTGCTGCTACTTGCATCCAATTCGACTCTCCATATTTATCAACCAATCTTTTGAGTAAATCATCTTCAGCTTTCGTGAATTTGTGCCTCTGAGAACTATTTCCCTTCTCCAGAGAAGGCCATTGATACGCAGGTATGAATAAAGGAACACCAGAATAAGCCATCGGAAAAACCGGAATTGAGGAATAATTTGCCCGTGGAGCCATTAAAACTCTACTAAAACTGCTAATTACTCAGATTTTTTCTTTACTTGAAATCTAGCATTTGTGGGGGAAAAGTGGTTTCGTAATTACTTTCAATGGGACGATAGTTGATAGTTTCCGACGATATGTTTGTATCGGAGGGTTAGTATAAAAAGTGCAGCAAAAATATATATTGTAAACCTTTGTATTTGTTCTGGGTAATTTCGAGGGGTAGGGCATTACAAGCTGGGATAGGCTGATTGGGGAATGTAGTGAATCCCGAGGTGGATGCTATTGACATGTATGGATAATCGGATGTGCATTGATTGAATGAAAAGGATGTATATGATGAGTCGAATGATTTGTGGCAGTCAAAAAACAAGCATTGGTAATATATGCTGTATGTATTAGATATTCCCCATAAGTGGCAAGCATGATTTCGGGAATTGTGAACGAGGTTATTTCTAAAGAGAATGATTGATGAATACCATGTTTCGATCGTGGTATAGTCTGATGAGTTGAAAATAGTTGAATAGTTCATATAAGACCCAGCTGAGAGGCTCCTAAATGCTCCTCCACTGGATCCACCTTGGCCATGACACTCAGTTGAGTTCCAAAAGAGAACAACAGCCATCAAATTAGAGAAATCGTAGAGAGAATCAGCTCCTAGCCTATAGACAGGAGACGACAAATAGGCAGCGCTTTGATATACATAACCATTACAATCAAGGCTATAAAAAGCGTTGCATCCTCTGTCATCTGTCTTTACCGCACTACAGTTATAAATGCAGGTATTCACAACATCTAATTTGTATCCTTTAATAGCAAAAGCGCCGCCCTGAGACTGAGCATGGCATCCATTAAAATGGCAATTTGATACTATTAGGTAACAATTTTCGCAATATAAAGCTCCACCTATGGAATTCTGATTACGAATGTTACTAAATATCGAATATCTGATATTTACAACACTATTTAATCTTGATTCATAGTTATATATATAATTTAACAGAGAAACAGCAACAGCATTTGATAGGATATGTTTGAAGGAGGATCTAATAATGCAAATCGAATTGAGTTCCTTCGTCGAAAGAAAACTAGAAAATGATCTTCTAAAATTAATGTCTCGGATTATAATACCATTTTTTGAAGAAATAAATGAGCTTTTACTAAGAAAACTAATTAACTGTAAAGAAGCAATTGTGGTATTCATGAATTTTTATTATCTAGTATATTCATTGAGGAGTTTCAAACAAAGCATTGACGCAGTTTTTGTGGTTTCGTTAGTAATATTTGCCGATATTGAAAAGAATCCTTTTATTTCAAAAAAATACCATTAATCAAACGTTAAAAAAGAACCTTTATTGTTAATGAAATGGACTTCTTTTAGTTATTCTCTGATATGCACATATGTTATTTTGGAGAGTGTGGTTGCTAATATGAAACCAAGAAAACAGGACATCTGTTTTGGATCATTATTTGCCATTACTTCATTGTTTCCAGTGAATCAGCCAATATTAATGAATGCCAAAAAAAATTTAAATTTCTCCCAAAATCATTCAATGAGAGTTTACTACTTGAGTTTATGTGTAAATGAAAGTATTGATGTTGGGAGATCTTATTACAATGCAAATACTATAATTTCGAATTGCATATTTATTAGAATTAGTCAGTATTCAGGATATGGAGGGGTAATTATGATAGCGAACCCCAGTTGGTCAAATGATGTGGCTTTCTCGGTTTTTTATAATTGTACATGTTCAGGTTACGGGGGAGCAATTTATATCAGTTCTTCAAATACATCGGTACTAAATATGGTTTGTGCTAACCACTGCAATTCAGCCCAATCTGTTCATTTTGCTTGGATAAAAACCATTAATACTAATTCTATTCAATATCTATCAATATCATATTGTTCACATAATACCATTGGCTATCATCCATTTTATTTAGAAGAAGGATACCAGAATCTCAGCTACACAAATAGTTCCTTGAATGGAGCAACAATGCAATCAGGAATGGGTTTAGCTTCATCATTTGGATTTATTTCAATCTATTGTACAATAACCAATAACAATGTGAGCAATTCACAGTGTTTATACTTGAATTCCATTAATGGTGTTTTTTCCTCCATTAATCTAATAAGTAACAACAGCCCTTCCAGACATGGAGTTATATATGTATCAGTTGGATCTGTTATATTCTCACATTGCATTTTTTTTGAAAACCAAGACACTCTGTTTTGTTTATCTGTTGGGGTTCTTGAAATTAAGAACAGCTTTATTTCTCACTCAAATAATATTTCAACATCAAATATTGTGTCCATAGGACTTAATAACACATTAACCAAACATAATACATATCAAATTTCTCATTATTCCACTCACAACTGTGTTTCCAACAGTCAAGTCATTGAACAGACGCCATTATTCACACCATATCGGTCATATGATTCCCAGTGCTCAATCCATGTTGTTCCAAAGAAAGAGATTGCAATAATATTCAGTTTTATTAATTCTCTTTATTATGGAATGTTTATCTCAAATGAATAACTTTGGAAAAGGTTTCTCAATTTTATAAAGATAATCAAAGTTGTTACTTTCAATAGTATAGCCATATTAAAATTCAATATTGATCCAGGGAAGGATAGATCATAAATAAATATTGTAGCACACAACCACTGTGTGTGAAGCATCATGTCATTTTTAATCTATACTGACTGATAATATGAGGTTTAAGTCATTATTTATTATTGTTGAATAGATATGAATAAAAAGAAGAAAATATATTCATTTTAATCAACTATCACCACATTTTCGATAGTTTTTAGCACTTTTACATCATCTAGGCTGACCACTCTTTCACCTTCTAAGTACTTGTATACATTCTCTATCCCATAATATCTTTCTATCATTTCTAATAGCGATTTCTTCATTATATACTTGCATAATATATCTCTGTTTTCGATAAACAAAGATATGGTTTCTCTCTTTATCCCTAACAATCGAAAATACATAACATGATTCATAATTACATCGTTAATATCAAAATCGCTACTGATGTTTTCTCCATCACTCAATAAACCGTGGAGAATCCCATATGGATCTCTAACAGCACCATTGAAGACAAAACCAAGCTTCTCCGAATCCATCTGATAAAACCATAACGGAAATACTATTTCCGAGAACTTTATACATTTATGAATTGGTTTTATTATGTCCTTCTCGAGTACTAGTTTTTTCATTGCTGTATAAAGAAAGTCAAAGTCATCACTATATTCGCTTTGGGTTGAGAAAACTTTCATCATAACATATTCAAATTGTTCAGTGAATGTAACAGTATTGTTCCTAGCAAATAGTCTTTTTGACAGCTCATCATTATGTTTTGAATAATATGATCCTCCATATTCTCCATAACAAAATCTCACATAAAAACCCTTTTCCTTAACTTTAATTTGGTTTTCATGTAATAATGTGTCTTCAGATTTCGAGCACAAGCCACCCATGATCCTTGTGAACAACTGGTAGATAATTCAGACAGTCAATCAATTTGAGGATTCCTTTCAATATTTTACAAATATTTCAATTCAAAATTATATTGACTAATATATTAAAATTCAATGATGTCCTATTGGCAAAATGAACATAAATAGCAAAAAGGGGTTCATTGAAATTAATAAAACATTGGCTTGGGCAAAAATTCTCGAGCAATGCTCTAGTGCCCAAGCCTAATAAAACATCATTTTTCTCAATATGCATTAGAGATATCTCAGTTGTGATTTAATTCATTTTTGATGAGTGTCAGTGTTTGAAAATGGCATTTTTTTTGATGCCAAAAGTTGTTTTTCAACATTATGATAAAACAAAACATGTTGAAAAGAGTGCCTTGTTGTGTTTAAATAGATTTGTTAATGATTATTTTACAAAAGAGAGGATTGTTTTGAGTGATTCATGTGATTTTGATGTTTTTTGTCATTTCATTGATTTTCTTGTATTGGGAAGTATTCCTAGTGATAGAAATGATCAGATTGGAGTTATTAATCTGTTGAGAGAATGGGAATCACATTTTGGAATTGTTGATGGTTTTCGTTTACGTCTTTGTTGTCAAGAGAAAGATGGAATTATTGTTTATAATGGATACAAGTGTGAAGTGAATATTGGATGTTTGTTGTTTCATAGTGGAGTTTTTCGAGAATTCTACAAGAATAGTTGTGGAATGGTTTTTAACTTTGATTCATCATATTCAAGAGAATCATTTGAAGTGTTTCTAGATCTGATTCATAATCGAATCAGTTATCCAAGTGTTGAAAAAGCAGGTGATGTTTATGATATTTGCAATTGTCTTCATTGTGATTCTCTTTGTCAACTTCTTAATGATGATTCATCTGAGAGAGTTCTCTCTCTCCTAATACAAAGTCAAGACCATAATGATAGTAACATAGATTTCTCCAAATATGAAAGATCAATTACTCAAAAGATAGAAACATATTTGAAGAATCCAAGCTTCTGTTTGGTTTCTCTTCCATCATTATGTCGCATTTTTGCTCATTCTAATCAGACTTTCTCTTTATCTTCTTTAGAACAATTCTTGATTGGATGTATGAAACATCATGGAACTGGTGCTCAGTGTATTCTAAACAAGATCAAATATCAAAAACCTTCAGATCTCTCTGAACTCAACAGATTTCTCCAAATCATGTCTATTGAAGACACAAATGATATCTACGATAACACTAATCATGTTCTATCATCATTCCAAAGGGAATTCTCTTCGATGAGAGATGAAAATCAGAGAATTTCTCAAAGATATGAACAAACTGTTTCTGAAATGAATACTAGGTTAAAAAAACAAGAAAATATCAATAGAGAGTTGAAACAAGATATCAATTCTGCTAAAACGACAATAGGAGAGCTGAATAATAAGATTCAAGAAAAAGATTCGATGTTAGCGGAGAATGCAAGGTTAATACAATCTAATGAAGCAACAATCAACGAGAAAAATATGCAAATTCAAGCTAAAGATGATCAATTAACCCAAATTAAGAAAAGATCCGAGTTTCCATTTAAGTCAGATCTGTTTTCAGGTATCTTTGATGGTTTATCTAAGAAACTTGGTAGGAATTTGGCTGATTCTAGTGATGTTGATGTAACAGCATCTAGTTATCATTCTGATCCGTATCTTCCTAAAAATGTTTTGAAGAATGATAGTAGTATCTGGTGCAGCCAAAATCTCCCCAATTCATGGATTCAGTTTGATTTCAAAGAAAGAAAGGTATCTATTACATCCTACTCTATGAATGATTATAATAGAGTCAAGTCATGGAAAGTTGAGGGATCAACAGATGGATCAACATTCGAAATCATTGATAACAAAGTAGATACTACTGATTTCCAGAACAGTAATCAACAGTTTAATGATCCTAGTGCTCAAAAGAACTTTCCAGTTCAACCTAATAACAAGTATTACAGGTACATAAGAATCACATCTACTAGTAAGACTTGGGACAACCATGGTAAATTCCGTTTATACCGGGTTGAATTCTTTGGATTTTCATCAAAACTATTAATTGATTATCCATTTGATCTTGATGATGTTCTTTCAACAAAGTCCAAAGGGATTGATCTATCTAGAATTGGGAATAGAGTCTGATGGGCTGTTTGTTATCCAAATGATCGATACAGGGTAATATCGGCTGTATGATCAATTGAAACCTGCATTTGGTCTTTCATATTATCAGGTATAACCCCGTGTTTTTGAAAATTAAAAAACATTTTTCCAGATTATGACTCGATTAAATTTATAAAATCACAAAATTCTTACCCCTGAACTATCAATGATACTTATTTAACACAATCTGCTCGTTTAATAACATGAATTCTTTTTTTTCATGTTGGAAACAACACAACTTTCATTTAGACACATATAAATTATTCATTATAACACATTTTTAACAAATCTGTTTGTTAGGATGTAAATTGCTGTTTACAAAAGTTTACGAAGTATTTTATGAAGGAAGAGACTTTTAAAGAGTATTTCATGGGGAAAAACTTGAATTTTTCGTAAAGATTGGATCAATTGTTATGATGTTTGTGTTTTTTAACGTTGTATACATTATTTTTCCTATCTTCAAACGTTTTGATAAACCAAATAGAATTCCTGAACAATCTATTAATTCTACAATTTATTAGTATGCCGAATTATTGAGAATTAAGCAAAGTGAAAACTCGTTGTTTGAAGATTAATTGACAATTGTTTAATAAATATCTCTAAATGAATCTTTTTGGACACTATTGGAAATTTGTCATTGACATATGCATATCTTCCCTGAAATGTGATGATTTCAATGTTCAGCACATAATTGAGGTGCATTTAAAGACATTTTTGTCACTAATTCCAGTTTTTAAATTTGAATCATCCATATCAAACAAGTTCAAATAAGAATTTGGAATTGTAATGGAATTGATCCTAGTTATTTCAAAGTATATGATGCTCTTTCAATTCACACAAACAAAACATTAAAAACAATGTAGGTCATTTTCTGATCCAACTGACATTGATTGGTGTCTTATAGTATCTATTTATCACTTGATACAAAACCGACGATTAAAGTTGTTGGATGAAAAACATTTTTCTCTTGTCTGTCACGTTTTCATTTTTTTATTTGAATTTTTTTATGTTGAGTTTTAAGCCAATGTATCAGATTAGTATTCTTTCATTTATTTTAAAGGTTTATATCTGTGTGAAAAACCTTAAACCCTTCATTAAAAAATATTTAAATCAGAAAAATCATTTTTCAGAGATTGATCAACATTTACATGAAAATCCAATCAACAAATATGCTATTTGCCTTGTTTTTGTCTTAGAGAATATTATTTGTGAATTAAATAGCGGAAAACTGAGGATAATGCATATCAAGAAAGGTTTCTACCTCTTATTATTTTTGAATTTTTTTGCTTCTAAAATGCTTCACGATTGTTTAAACCACATCATTATGAAGAGTAATTATTCATATTCTTTTCGATCATTCTTTGAAAAAGTAATCATTATCTGGGTAATTGGTTCCTTGATATATTCCCATTTTATGATCCACTATCAACAATTTGGTATTGAAAAAAATTATCACAACCAAAAAGGCATTAATTCGGTTATTGGTTTTCGAAAAATGATTCCATTTATCCAGAAATATTATTTAAGTGCTGGATGCATTAATGAAGTTGCAACACAAGGAAGATCATACATGAACACCAATGTTGCGATTTCTAATTGTTTTTTTATCCGTTCAGGTGTGTTTTCTGGAAAGGGAGGTGTTGTGTTTGTAGATGGAACAGCATACAAATTGAACATAACAAATTCGATGTTTTTTAAGTGTATATGTAATGACCGAGGTGGAGCAATATGTCTATACAATTCTGCCTCATCTTTTTTAAAAATGATATGTGCAAATGGATGTTCATGTGGTTCTTCTTTTTATGGCCATTTTTCCTATATAAGAGCAACCCAAAATAACCAGGTGGAATTTCTTTCAATTACTGCATGTTCTAATTCTGTCTCAGGTTCTGATTCCTTTTGCTTAATGTTAGGAACTCAAAGAATTGATCAAATTAATAGCTCTCTCAACAAAGCATTTACTTCTTCTGGTTTTATGGTTGATTTACCATCAACATTTTCAAGTTCATTCTGTACATTTTCTGAGAATTCTGTATCAAAGAGCAAGTGTATTGATTTCAATGGAAACTCTGGAAAGGTCTATTATGCTAACATTGTTCATAATAATAGTCCTTCTCAAGATGGCATTGTATATATTAGTGGGAATGGTGCATATGAAATGTTATTCTGCATTTTCAGTATGAATAATGACACTTTATTCTATGTAAACACAGGATCTCTAGAAGTATCACACAGTTTCATATCTCACTTTGGTACATTGTCAACTTTAACATCAATCACTACAGGAAACAATAATTCATTTGGGTTTTGCTACACATATTATCTTCAGTTCTTTAGCTCTCATTATTGTAACACAGACATATTTTATTCCATTAGTCTCCCTAATGTGGTTACCATGTTGGCAATTCGGAAAACAATCATGCATATATACTCCTTTTTGTTTTTAGTTATCTAACCCTGTCCTATTATCTAATTTGCAAGAATTGTACCATTCATCTGAAGTATTCCAGATAATCACTGGGGTAAAAAATTGTTGCCAATTTTTTTTTGTCTCAATATTTGAGAAAATTATTTTTTATCATGACGGTTATTCATGATTGGAGAAGAAAAACCTGTTTTATTACGTATATTTGAGTTTTAACTAATAGGAATGGTTGTAATAGGAGATTTTTCTATAGGAAAATCCACATTATTGCGTAGATTCACCAGCCATGATGTCTTTATACCACAATTGTTCTCTCCCCCTGATTATGTTCAAAGATTATCCGAAATCAATGAAAAAATAATCAAAATGATTATATTCGATACTATTGGACGCGAATTTAATCTCAATTCACTTAGTAATCTATTGAGAAGAGCAAATGGGATTGTTTTGGCCTATGATATCTCAAATCGTGAATCATTTGGTCATTTAGAGTATTGGAAAACATTATGTGATCAAAATTCTTTGGACCATACAGCGTATGTATTGGTGGGTCTTAAAAAGGATTTATCTGAAAAGCGCGAAGTTCGAAAAGAAGAAGGAGAATCTCTAGCAAAGAGTTTTCAAATCCCATTTTTTGAGGCTTCATCATATGATAATGAAAATGTTGAAATTGTTTTTGTTACACTTGCTCAAAACATATTGTCCAATCCCCTATTCCAGAAACATACTGAACCCATAATTTCGCCCCATAAGAAATGTCTATAATAGTATTTCATTAATCAAGTCAAAATGTTATTTGAGATTTCCGATTTTCCTAATGAATGCCTCCCCATATAGTGCAATGTTACTTCGATAACAAAAGATAGTCAACGATTAAACAAAACGATTATTTAGTTTTCATAATGGAGCAATGTATAATGTTTGAGAGATCATTATATGGGCCTGAGACTTTTAATAATGATTCCGAAATAGTTGATGTGGATTTTTGGGCCGAAAGAATGATTGCATATCCATCATTTCGTCCATTATATCTTGATAAGGCTGTAACTATCTGTGTTGATTATTGCTTGAACCAAGAATTCCGAAGGGTTTTATTAGGGCATATTTTTATTTGTCCTGTGTTAATTTATCGATTGTTTAAAAGGGGGATTTATTCTTTCAACGAAATTGAACCATATCTGAATCGTGAAGATTCATTTATTCTGTGTTGCTATTACCGAAAGATGCTTAATTGCTTTGAAGATTTTGTTTTAAATAAAAAGACCCCCAGAGGATTTGATGATTCAGTCCTTGACAATGATAATGAAGTTGATCTTCTGATTGAATATGGCTTTTTGCCAAATACTGTTGAGTTTTGCTTAAAATATGATGATATAGAGGTTTTTCGAGATTTAATCATAAATAAAATGACAATAATCAACTGGAACCCATTTGAGTGGAGCAAGAAACCAGAATATCAAGATTTGCTATCTTTTTCGGGATTTTTTGGATCAATTAAGTGTTTCAAGTATCTTGTTCTTAATGGGTATCATATCAACAAGCAAGTGTGTTCAATGGTATTATGTAGTGGAAATCAAGATCTTTTGCATATTTGCAATACTGAAACCACATATCTTTCAGATTATGCTCATTTTGCTTCAAAGTTTTGCCATTTATCATTGTTGGGATTCTTTGTGGAAAATGATAAATCAATTTTAAAAAGAAATGATCAAATAACCAAGCAGGCTGTATCATTTGGTCATATCAGCATAGTTGAGTACATAGACAATCAAGGAATTGATGTAAATTCTATAGTATCAAATAATGAAAGTTCATATTTTCCAAAACTCCTCTTCACGAAGCAGTTATTAATAACCATCTATTGGTAGTTAAATATCTTGTCAATAAAGGAGCTGATGCTAACGCCACTATTCCAAAAATTATTTAAATATATATGTATTCACACCCTTTCAACTTGCATGTGCTTATGGTCATATTAGGATTGTTGAGTATATTTTTCAACAATGTTCTTGTATAAATGCCAAAACAACATTTCATAATTCACTCCTAATTGCAACTATTAATGGCCATCTTAGTATCATTCAGTATCTCGTGGAAAAAGGTGCATTTATTGGAGAAAGAAATGAAAAAAACCAAACGGCTCTTCATATTGCTGTATCCAAAGGACATATTGATATTGTTATTTACCTAATACAAAATGGAGCTGAAATTAAAGCTATTGATAATGAGAAAAAAATACAAAATATGGGAATACACCAATTCATTATGCTTGCCAAAAAGGTCTATTTGATGTCATTGAGTATCTTGTTGAACATGGAGCTGATATAAATATAAAAAATTCAAATATAAAAATTAAATTTATCAACAAACTCCACTTCAAATAACAACACACTTCGGAAATATTGGGATAGTTAAGTATCTCGTGGAAAAAGGAGCAGACATCAATCAGGTACAATCTGACAAAACAACACTGATGCATATTGCTGCTTTTAATGGTTTTCTTAGTATTGTTGAGTTCTTGGTAGGAAAAGGCATGGAAACAAATGCTCGCAGCATACAATTCTTAAAGCAAAAAATAATATTACTCCTCTACATTTAGCAACACAATATGGTCATTTATTGGTAGTTCAATATCTTGTTTGTCATGGAGCAGATGTCAACGCTATCAGTATAAGTGGCGAAACCCCCATTCTTCTAGCTTCTCAAAATGGGAGACTGAAAATTGTTGAGTATCTGCTAAATCAAAAAGCTGATAAAAGTATATGCACCATAAACAAAAGTAATTCTAATTTGGTGATTCTCCACTTCATTGGGCTGTCCAAAATGAACATTTAAACGTAGTTAGACTCCTTGTACAAAGTGGAGTAGATATTAACTCGGAAAATTTAGAATTGGATTTATGGTATCTAAAAATACACCCCTTCATATTGCTGCAAAATATGGATACTTAAATATCATTGAATACCTTGTTCAGCATGGAGCCAATGTTAATCAACTAGAAAACACCCAAAAAACACCATTAGAAATAGCAAGAATGAGTGAGTATACAGACATTGTCGAATTCCTTGAACAATACGTATCAAGTCGATTCTGAATAAATAACATCGTTCAATTATTTTTAGATATTGTCAAATTAGTATTTTTTGAACTGTGTAGCCCATCATATCAAATTTTATGTTCATAGTAATAAGAAATTTCAACATCTTTTATATATTTAACTCACTTTGCCTCATTGAAAGTTTCGAAACCTTATGATGAGTTATTATTCCCACATTTGTGTCCAATAACAAGGTTCATCTATTAATCCAACTAAAGGATTTTGTTGAAAATCATAATTAACGTTAAAACAAAAAATGCAATTAAACAGTGTTAAAAGAATGAGAAGATCGAGTTCTATTGATAAAAGACCGCAAGTAATACATAATTCGGTTTTGCCGCCGATTTCAAACCAAAATGAAGAAGAAATTGTGAATGGAATGAGGATTAGGATACAAAATGAGAAACTTTTCGATGATTTGATAGATAAATGTAATTTTTTCCCCATTAATATAGCATTTGAACCTGTTTTATTATTAGCTTTTGAAGCAGAATGTGTTATCGTTTGGCTTAAAGAACAGAATTACTTTATATCTCGAACTTTAGACATTAAAGTTAATGAAAATGATACATACATATCAAATGTTCTTTTAAACAAAGATATAGATCGTATTGAAATAGTGCCACAAGATGATGGATTTATGAAACTTCAAATTATGGAAAATCAATCTGCAATTTTTATTCCATTGTTATTGAAAGATAATACAGTAATTGGTGTTGTTCAAATCACGCGTGATTCTAGCACATTCAGGTTTTCCGAGTTTGATGAACAGAGAGCTAGGTTTCTAATGAGAAAATTCACTATATATGGATCTACAATGCTAGGAGTACCACATAGAATTGCCTTTGCTTCGGAATTTTCTAAAATTGCGGAATCAACAGTGTCTGTGAATCACATTATAGTTTCTTTGAAGAGATATTTCAATTTCGAACAAATAGAGTTTTGGTATTTAAAGATCAAAAATGAAGATTATATGAAGTATGATTTTAAGAGAAATAGATTTCTATCTGTAATGAGATGCAATTCTGGATTGATTGGGAAATCATTACGAGAGAGATTATCTCAAAACATATTGATTAATTCTGAGAAAAAAGTCCATGGTGCTCCAGTTTTTTTTGTACCATTAATGATATCTACATGTGATTTTGAAGGTTGTACATGGGCTACTGTATTAAAAGGAATTCCAGAGCATGCCCAGTTTTCGGATCCCCAATTTTTGATGCTTAAAAGTATAATTCCCTTTATTGCACGAGTATTGGCTTTTTCATCTGGCGTTACACCAACACCAACAGCTCCATCAGAAACGAACGACACACGTTTATCAAAACTGCTTGATGCATCATCTTCGATTATTGGTTCATTTGACGAACTGAACATTATCAAATCAGCAGAGTATCATGCTGCATCATTAACAGGATCAGAAAAAGCAAGATTTCTTCTCATTGATCATGAGAAAAAAGAAATACATTGCGATTTTGGTGTTGATTTGTTGCACTATGTTATGTACGAGTTTTCAACATCCATATCATTTGAATCATATTTGAACAAAATTCCAATTCGAATTCAAAACCCCTCTGATGATACAAGATATAGAAAAGATATAGATACTGGAGGAGCAGAGAATGTGACATCATTAATCGCAGTTCCTGTTCCCAATACTAAGGGCGATATTCTTGGTGTCATATGCTGTTATAACAAAATGAAATCACCTTGTTTTATTGATAATGATGAAATTGATCTTTTATCTATTGCAACAATTGCAGGAACAGCACTTATGAAATCGAAGAGATTTTTTAAACCATTTCAACTATCATCCATCTTTCCAAAGAATCACGAAACAAAAAGCCATAATACTACCTTTCATGAGTATTCTAACATATTTGAAGATATATTTAGATTATCATCAAATTTTTGTTCGAATGTTGAAATCTCAATTTTTTTTAAAGATGATGCCACAAATGAGTTCTCATTAGTTGTTAGTCATGGGGAGAATAGGGATCCAAACAAACAGTATTGTATTTCGACAGCCAACGACAAAAAGGATAAAGTATTTCATATTAAAGGATCATCAATGTCAAATAATGAGCATTCTAGCGGGAATCATATTATTGCATGTTTTCCCCTATTTGATCAAGAATTATTAATCGGTGTATTGGAAGTAGTTTCATTGTCTTCAAATATTAGTGAAGAGGTACAGTTTTTGCAAACAGTAACCTCAATGACAAGATATATGATTAATAAGTCCAAAATTAGGCATTTATATGATAATTGGAATAAAAACAACTATGTGAGAACAATAATCACTCCAGATGAATGGAATCAATACGTTTTCCCTGAGACAATGTTAATGCCAACAGAACGAAAGTTATTTTTTTTAGCTGACGATTTTGATTCATCTTTGCTTTGCGAATTAGATCATTACAGACTCGTTTTTTTTGGTTTTAGTCGTCTAAATCTAATAGAAGAGCTTAAAATACCATGCAATGTACTCTTTCATTTCATTAGCATGATATCTTCAAAATACAAACCAGATAACAGGAGGAATTGGATTCATGCAATGAATGTGTTTCAATTCACATTTTGCACACTCATTAAAGATGATTGGGCTGAAGTAACCAAACTGGAAGCCTTCGCATCTTTAATTGCTTCTTTAGCATTGGGATTGTCGAGGCCAGATCCAAAAACATCTATTAATAGTATTAATGAATCATCAATTATTGGTACACCAGGATATTTCGAATACCAATCTTGTGCAAGTCTAATTGAAATACTCGATTTAGAAGAAAGCAATATAATGGTATCATTTTCCAAAGATAGCTGCCGAAAAGCATTGAAACTGGTTTTTAATTTGTTATTAGCGACCGATATCTCCAAGCATTTTGAAATTATTGATAATTTCACCAACATTTTAGAGGACGGAGAGTTCCTTACCGTTCTCAAACCACAAAGACACTCTCTGCTTCACCTGCTGATTAAGTGCGCCGACTTCAACGCCATCACAAAACCTTTCACTGTAGCACAGAAATACAAAGAGTCCTTATATGAGGAGTTCTTCCAAATTGGTGATTTCTTAAGAACAAAAGGAATTGTTTTCAATGGGGATCCCCTGAGATGCAATATCCAGAAAGAACAAAGCATGGAAGGTTTTCTATCATACATAATCAGCCCCCTGTTTTCAATAGTAAGCAAAGTTATCCCAAGTTTTGAAAGCGTTTCAACGACCGTCTCAAACAATATTGGCGCCTTTTTGAAAGAACAACAACCTGATTAAGATAGTCAAAACTTATTGTAAATAATTCGTTAACATCTTGTAACAAAATTTTCATAATGAAAAGGACACTACTCTCAATCTCTCTCGATATTTTGAGAGTACGGTTTATTTTTCCTCTGAATTAATAACCAAAACGTTTAGATAGTTTTTGAGCTAAAACCCGTTATTTCAAATATCAAAATGTCCGATATGTCAATGATTGAGCACCATATTATTGCTCATACACCTTCATCTTTAGAGGCAACAGCTCTTGCAGGCCAAGAGATGATAGCATTTGCAGCACAGCAGTCCAGGAAGACTCTAGTTTTAGATTTAGATGAGACACTTGTTCATTCCAGTTTTCAGAAGCCTGAATGGTTTGATTATGAAGTTCCTATTGTATTCAATGATACTACTTATACTATTTTTGTTCAAAAGCGCCCTGGAGTTGATCAATTTTTAGAACAGGTTGCTTTCATGTTTGATCTATATATATTTACTGCTTCAATGCCTGAGTATTCTCTCCCTGTCATCCAGCTTCTTTGGCCAGGTTTTCCGATCTCAAGGGTTCTGACTAGACACCACTGCAGGGTCTACAATGGTTTTTTCGTGAAAGATTTGTCCATATTCCAAAGAAATATGAAAGATATTATTATAGTGGATAACAACAGTCTCTCTTATCAATTTCAATATGAGAACGGGATTCAAGTCACTACATGGATTGGCAACGCTGAAGATGAAGAGCTACTTAATGCTCTCCTTCCTCTTCTGCAGCAATGCCAAATATCAGATGATGTTAGGATAGTTCTTGGCTCTCATAATCAATAATAGATATAATAAATGTTACTTTCATTTTAATGAAGAGTGTAATTAAGTGGGTCATCGATGTTAGTTTTCGCCCCGAAAGGCAGAAGTATTCTTTAGAGTCTAGTCTTTGTGTTATAACGTGTGGAGAAAAAATTTACGAGAGCCTTCCTGTAACTTTTACGAATCCCAAAGGATTTGTATTATATGGGTCATTTGGAAGGAGAAGGGATGCGAATTGCCTAAAAATTGCTTGATTTATTTGCATAGTTTAGGAACAAATCAGTATGAGTGCATTCATTTAGTTCCATTCTTGTGCAACTCCGATTTAGCACTATTTTCGTTTGATTTTCCAGGATGCGGGATATCTGATGGAAATATGATTCCTCTTGATGGAAGCGGTGTTTATGATGTATATGAAGCTGTGAGTTTTTTAGATAGAGAATTCGGCTTTGATAAGTACTCTATTTGGGGCAGATCAATGGGAGCATCGATTGCGTTGCACTCTGTATCAATGACCAAAAAGTTTTGTTGTATCATTTCAGATTCATCATTTAAGAATACCAGAGCTATTGTTGAAGAACAAGCCAAAATGAATGGTTTCCCTCGATTATTTATCTATTTGCTCGAGCCAATCATCAAAAGAGAAGCATATAATATCCTTGGATCTGAAATAGATAATCCACAGCCTCTTAGTGAGGTGCCTTTCTCACAAACACCATTATTAATGGGGCATGGGAAAAATGATACATTTGTTTCGGCATCACAAGCTTATGAGCTATATGAACAGTACGGATGCAGTGATAAGCAATTATATATATTTGATGCTCGCCACAATTCATCTCGCCCTGCTCAATGGTATGAGACAGCATCAAGGTTTCTCTTCCGAAAAATGGAACTTCCATCTCAACAAAGATCATATGCATCAATATATAATTATTCTCAAATTCACATTGGTAAAAAGGATCAAATTATTCAAGAAATAGGTAATCCTCCAAAAGAAACATAGTTTTATTTATAACAGTTTTGTATTTGCCAATTGAAATATTGCATTTGCTTTAGATTCTCTGCTCAAGAATTGCCTTTTTTGTTCATCTGCCTCAATATTCTTCAAAATATTCAATTTTTGAATCAAAATATCTTTGTTGTGACAGTCTTCTTTCAAAGCATCAATGAGAATTTCCTGGTTTTGTATTGTATCTCTTTGCGATTGGATTATTTGCAGTAGATCTTGATGATTTGTTTTCAGTTTTTGTTCAAATTCTGAGAATTGCGCCTTTATCTGATCTTTTAGTTCTTTCTTCTCATCTTTATGCCTTTTCTCATTCATTTCTTTCTGATGGGAGTGTTCTTTGATTCTTTTTCTCATCTTTTCACATTTATTCATCAGTTTTTTGTTCTCTTTGTCATCATGGCCATTTTGTGCTTTCAGACTTTCCATTATTTCATTTTGATTCTTTAATTGTTCAACTTGTTTGTCAAACAAAATCTGAAGCCCATTTGCTGTTTCCTGTATTTGGGAACTTTTTTCAAAACTCTCTTGGACCTTAGCCCTCATGTCTTCATTCGTTTGCTTCAAAGATGAAATTTCTTTGACAAGAGATTCGTTTTCTTTTGTCAATTTCCGATACTTCTTTTTGTGATTTTTAGCCAACGATTCTGATTTTAATTGGTTTTCTTCATGAATACTGATAAATTCTTTAATTCTTCCTTTATATTGTAACTTTTTTTCTTTGCAGGAACTTAATCTTCGCTTAAGCTCTTGTATATATTCATTAATACTGAAAACAGATTCAATAGAATGTACCTTACATATTTTTTCCATTTCACTATTCAAAACTTTAATATCATTAATGAGATCATCATTTGATTTTTTCATTTTACCAACAAATGCTGATAACTCATTAGTTACATTTGCTTCAGTTAATTCAGGAATGATTTTACATATGCTGCTCATAATCATTTTGCTCTTTTCCTCAGCTTTATATACTTTATTATTGTTTTCGTTATTTATGGCTTCTAAAACTTCTTGATGATTGGCATTCATTTTAGTAATTATATCCAAAACTTGATCTTGAATACATTTGTATTCGGTTCTGGATAAACTCATAACAATTTCTTTCGGAATATTACACTGTTCTAAATTTAAAAGAGAAGGATTATTCATTTCTTTCTGAATTGTGTCAACTTTGGTTTTATAATCTCTGATTTCATTGATTAGCTTGGCTTTCTCGGTTCTTAAAACATTGCGCTCTTTCTTTATTTGATTAATCTTCTCTTTCAAACGTTCGATGTTTTCTGCTTGATCAGGAAAAATTTGCTCAATTTCACTATTAGAACTAATTACTGATTCATCAACAATCACATGCTCTATAATATCGCAAATAGTAATGTGCTTAACACTAAGTTGGATATTTTTTTTGTTTCTATTTATTGATTTATAATGCAAAACTTCATTCTCTAATGTGTCTATTTGTCTTTTATACTCAATGATTTTGTTATTTGGAGTATTATCACTAAAAACATGAATACTCTGAAAGATCCTATTATTAATAATTTTCTTTTTCTGTATTTCCTTAGATAACTGTGATATTTCATTTGTTTTAGCTTTGTTTAATTCACATAGCTCTCTAGATTCTTCTTTGTACTCAGTAATAAGAGTATTCAAACGACCTATTTCATTATCTTTTAGAGCTTTTTCATCTTTGAATCTTTTTTTCCATTTGTTTTTTCTCTGGTGGACATTATTTATTTGGGTTTGGTGTTCTCTCTTCATATCCAATATTTCTTTTTGTTGCTTTTCTACAATAGATGTTATTAGATTCAACACGCATTTTGTACTATTCACAGGCTGGTTTAATATTCTAGTGATTCCATCAAAAAGATTTGCCTTTTCCATATAAGAATCAGACACAATTTTTTCTAATTTCATTTGTTTTTCGAGTTTTTCGTTTAATTGAGCTTTCAAATCAATAATTATTCCTTCATACTTCTTTTTATATGGATCCTGCATCAATTCTGATTCATAAATTTTCTTTTCGTACATATTTTTTTCATCTTCAAATGCAGCAGATAATATTCTAAGCCTTTCTACTAGTTCTGCATTTTGAGACAATAATTCATGAACTCTGATTTGTAACTTTTTCACTTCTGATATACAATTATTATATTTCTCATTTGTCAAAATCATCTGATTAAACTGTGATTTAACGCTTTCATTTTCTTTTTTTAATAATTCGTTTTTCATTATTGTTTTCTCGATCTTTTTATTTAATTTGGATAGTTCGAAGTCATTTAAAGGAGTTTTTGGGTCAAAAAGGGAGTCAGAGCTAGAAAATGAGTTATCCATGTTTGGTTTGGTGAACGTTTATTAATTCGAAAAAGTCCTCCTCACATCATCTCTTCCACTATTCAGTTCTCGTTCGTTTCAGCGGAATATCAAGTTATTCATGAGAATTTTAAATTATTTTTTAAAAAATTTGTTGGATCTCTTGTCAATCTTCCATCCAACTCATATATTTTGATTTTTTGAGAATTGATAATTAGAAAATGGATTGTTCGTGATTTAATAATTTGTTCAAAGAAGGACCAGGAATGACATTTAGAATTCCATGAGGAGAAAACCATGAATCAACATGTTTTGAACTACATTCTGATAAATAGCATCCAACTAATAATTATCAGCTAACTTCTCTTTCAAATGGAACAGCTATTACAAGAAAACTAAATGGGTCTATACAATTGGAACTTCAGGTGAATATTCAGAGTTGTTTTTTTAAAATGATGAAAATGGATTAGCTTATAAACAAAAAGCTTAAATTTCCTAAATCATATGAAGAGATTTGAAATTGGCCAAAAGATCAGTCGGGTGATGGAAAACATGATATCTCATAATTTATTTCTCGATAGATCATCAAGGAAGTATATTTTAAACCAAACAAATGAGCGAAAACAAGGTAATGATCAATGTTTTAAATCACTTCCAATGTCTATTTTGATTTGAAATTCTCCGAAAACTAGTTTGGTTATAAGATATATTAAGATAATGGCCATGTAACCAATAATCTTATTTAAATCAAGGATTTTTTAACAATACTTGTTTTTTTGCTGATATCGTTCCATTGGATTTTTTACAAAATCACAAATTTAATGGATTTGGTTTTATTTAAAGAGCAAATAGCTGTTGAAAAGGCTCTTTATAGTGATTCTCCTGTTTTTGAATATATAGAAATCCAGAAGAAGGATTTTTTAGTCAAAATATTTGGTTTGTATCCCAAATTACGACCCCATAATTTAGAAAACTTTGTTTTCTTTTGTTCGAACTATCTTCAAGAAGCATCTTTTAGGAAAGTTGTGTTAAAAGATGTCTTTTTTGTCTGTCCAACTCTTATTCAAAGGCTTTATCAAATTAATTGTTTCACTGAGCTGGAAATCAAAGAATCACTAGAGTTCCATAGAAGAAAATTCCTTTGTTTATTTTTCAAGAATTCTATTGAAGTTGATTATTCTGGGTTTATTGATGATAAGAGAGCAATTAATTATCAATATTTACATGGGGATGGACTTAGTACCGAATTAGAATCTTTTATTCAATATGGATTTCTTAAATGTTCAATGGAGTATTGTTTGAAGTATGATCAATTTGAAGAAATCGAAAGTATAATGATCAAAAATCCTAATAAGAGAGAATGTGAATGGAGTCCATTTGAATGGTCAGAGAAGCCAAAATCACTCAATTTCTTGTCTTTTAGTGGTTTTTTTGGTTCAATTAAGTGTTTCAGAATATTATTGCTATTAGGTTTTGTTATAGATGATCTAATTGTTTGTAATGATGTAAGTTGTGGTTCTAGAGTACTTTTCAAAATTGTATTCGATCTTCACTTTAAAAACTTTTCTTTTATCCATGAGGCATCGAAATTCTTTCATCTTAGTGTTGTTGAATATCTAGTAAATCAAAATATTGATATAAATGCAAAGGATAAATATGTTGAATTTGTATATTTCAGAATACTCCTCTTCATTGTGCTGCTCAAAAAGGTCATCTTAGTGTTGTTGAATATCTAGTTAATCACAAAGCTGATTTAAATGCTAAAGATTGGGGTGATTGGACTCCTCTTCATTATGCTGCTGATAATGGTCATTTTAATATTGTTGAATATCTAATTAAACAAAAAGCTGATATAAATGAAAAAACTAATAGTATTGAGTTATTTTATTTAAGATGGCTCCTCTTCATTTAGCTGCTCAAAATGGCCATCTTAGTGTTGTTGAATATCTAGTTAATAATAAAGCTAGTATAAATGCGAAAGGTTATATTGTTGTGTTTTTATGTTTTATTACACTCCTCTTCATGTAGCTGCTCAAAATGGTCATCTTAGTGTTGTTGAATATCTAGTTAACCAAAAAGCTGATATAAATGCAAAAGGTCATCGAGTTGAGTTTTAATATTTAATCAGACTCCTCTTCATTTAGCTGCTTATAAAGGTCATCTTAGTGTTGCTGAGTATCTTGTTAATCAAAAAGCTGATATAAATGCCCTATCAAGTGGAATGCTTTTAACTGGTACTCCTCTTCATTTGGCTGCTGAGAAAGGTCATCTTTGTGTTGTTGAATATCTAGTTAAACAAGTAGCCGATGTAGATCCTAAAAATTGGGATGTTGAGTTTTAATATTTAAAATGACTCCTCTCCACTGTGCTTCCGAAAATGGTCATCTTAGTGTTGTTGAATATCTAGTTAATCATAAAGCTGATATAAATGCAAAAGATAATAGTGTTGAGTTTTTATATTTCAGATGGCTCCTCTTCATTTAGCTGCTCAAAATGGTCATCTTAGTGTTGTTGAATATCTAGTTAATCAAAAAGCTGATAAAAATGCAAAAGATAATGAAGGCATGACTCCTCTTCATAGAGCTGCTGCTAATGGTCATCATAGTGTTGTTGAATATCTAGTTAATCAAAAAGCTGATATAAATGCAAAAGATAATAGTGTTGAGTTTTTATATTTCAGAGGGCTCCTCTTCATTTCGCTGCTCAAAATGGTCATCTTAGTGTAGTTGAATATCTAGTTCATCATAAAGCTGATATAAATCAAACAAAGAATAGTGTTGAGTTATTTTATTTAAGATGGCTCCTCTTTGTTTAGCTGCTCAAAATGGTCATCTTTGTGTGGTTGAATTTCTAGTTCATCATAAAGCTGAATGAAACAAAGCCATTTTGAAAAAAGGATAATCATATGTTATCTTATTTGGACAAATAAAAGTTGTTTAATCACATGATACAAATAATTTCAAAGAATATCATGAGTTTACTTATTTCTGAGAGAATACCATTTTATCAGTAACAACTATTCCATTTGAAACCTTAGTTATTCTTAGTTTTAAAACTTGTTGCAGGATCATTTTTTTTAGTGGATGATAGATTATCAGTTATACAGATATATAAAACAGGCAAATTAACATTAAAACATGTTGAAACATGGTTTTCTCCTCAAGGGTCATTTTTGTTTCCCAAATTGATGAATCATGTATATTCAATTTTTAATAAGTTGTCTTTTCTAATTAATAATTCTCATAATGATCAAGTATCTCTTATATGATTAATGGAATGAAAATTGATGTAAGAAAATACATGTTGATTTATTAACCAAGATCAACAAGTCCCTCAAAAAGTCCATAACCTATGACAGAACAAGTTCCTTGAAATTGGCAAGCACTACACTCGAACACCAAAATGAGCAAAAATAACACATAAGTTTTATTAAAAATAAAGACATTTAATTGAAAATAACCAAAAATCCCTCGATTGTGCATCTGTTTTCATTATCATGATAATAAAGGGATATTTAGTAAAAAACACAACCAGTAGAATTTGATAGGATCATATAATATCATTTTCTTAATGGAAAACTGATACATATGCACAAATGGGAACTACTATTCAACCATTATTGATTTTTCTCAAGATTTCGAATTCTTTCAAAAATTAGTTATATAGTACTGTGGCGATGGGAAAAAATGTTGCGGTGGGGACCAAAACGATAAAAATCCGTTATTTTTGATTTTTTTTCTTATTTCATTAATAACTCTTTGCCAGATATACTTATAGATTTATTGTTA
>Ga0209639_1001278_pt1 | contig 26302 bp, 16 predicted proteins | sample EPASupsiteHSE605_FD_187268 | JGI IMG/M metagenome (GOLD analysis project Ga0209639, IMG submission 187268) | Bioremediated contaminated groundwater from EPA Superfund site, New Mexico - Sample HSE6-05 (SPAdes) (version 2) | ecosystem: Environmental > Aquatic > Deep subsurface > Groundwater >... | reverse complement strand
ATTTGGAAAAATCGAATTCATCATATCTGTGACTCCTGAATATGGTGGAGAACTGCCAATCGCAATTTGCAGAAAATGAATCAAGAATCTTCATTAAGAACTAAAAACATTTTCAAAATATGTTTTAAATGAATTAAGTTTTTAATACAAGCTAGAATAAGTTCTCGATGATTTCGAAGACCTCTTTTGAAGAGGGTCTATGTGCGTATTCATTTTTCGTCATTCTTTTGATTAGAAGAGAAAAATCAGGGATGAGTTCATCAATTGATTCAGGTACAATTCCGTTCTTTCTCAGATTAGTAATTGCCTTTGCACGTTCCATAGATGTCCTAAAACCAGAAAAAAGCTCCATAGCAATGATTCCAAGGCTATAGATATCATCTTTTCTGCCTGATCTCTTGCCCATCAGCTGTTGAGGGCTAGCATATGCTGGGGTGCCAATTTCTTCAATGGAGCATCTATCACTATCCTGATGAATATGGATAAAGCTAACACTTGGTTCAGCTAAAGAAGCTGGTCTGGGAGGAATATCTCGTAAATCTAGGGAACTATTCCGATGGTATGACGAAATCCCGAAATCAATAACGGTAATCCGAAGATTATCGCCAAATAAGATGTTCGAAGGTGTAAAATCACGATGAATTACTCCACAGCTGTGAATTTCAACTAGAGCCCGAACAATCTGTTTGAAAATCCGCTTTCTTTCTTTCAAATCGATATCTTTCTTTGTTTCAATGTATCTGTTCAATGATTGCCCTTGTACAAACTCCATTTGTATGTAAAGAATCTTAAGATTTGGACATTCCCTAGATATTCCGACCCACGAATGGTAATACCTGACCACATTTGGAGAATTAAGCTTAGTGAGACAAAGAACTTCTCTTTGGGCATCAATCACTTCACTATCTTCAAGTTCGATCATCTTTAAGGCAAAAACGTTGGTAATTTGTCTATTGGTAATCTCAACCTTAAAGACTTTCCCAAAGCCCCCTTGGCCAAACAATCGAACGCATATTTTGTGGTTTTCATCAATATTGAAGTATTGCGGCGATTTGTCGATATGCTGAAATTCAACAATTGTTGTGAGCTTTTCAAGCAATAAACTTGTATCAAATACATCATTATGACTCGAAACTCTCTTCAATATTGACCGCATCGCAACTTCGTCATCAATGAAAGAATCAATGCCCGGTAAGTCCGCAAAGAAGGGGCTATCATTAATCATCAAAGTGAGTTTATTTAATCAAAATCCTAATTGAAAGTGTATTTCGGTTTTACTGCCAAAAAATTACAACCCTCCTTTCAAAAATATAATAAAATAATATTTTGAAAAAAATTGACCATAACAAATATTTAAATAGTTTACATAATCGATAACTTTACAAAACCCCTATAGGAAGAAAGCTAAGACAAGGATTATAATCAGTGTTAACCTAATCAGTGTATCTTTTGTTAATAGTCTGTTGTTCAAAAATCTGTTAAATCTTATGGAAAAGCTGTTTGCCTTGAGAGTATTATCTGGTTCTGGTCGGTCTTCTGCCGTTCCTTGACCACGGATAGGTACCAGTTCTGATGCTCTTACATTTTTTCTGTTGCAATATGGGCATACAGATGATCGCAGTAGCCATTCTGTGATGCATCTCCGGCAAAAAATATGCCCACACCTGGTAATAACTGGATCATGCAAATCTTCGAGGCATATAGTGCACTTCCACTCTCGCTGATTTGTCTGCTCCGGCTTTTTACTCGGTTCTTCATGTTCTTTGTCATCTTCCGGGCTCTTTCTTAGCCTCAAAACAGGAAGAGAGTCGTCTGTCATTCCTAGATTTTTGGCCGATTTTTACCACTTTTTTGGATGAATGATGAGAGATTCGTCTATTACAGCAGCTCTCTATGTTATTTCCTTGGTTTTAGTTGCGAGAATGTTGCTTCAGCAAACATCGAAACTTTTAGATAGTGGCGAAACAAGAGTGAGTCGGAAGTGCTGTTTTGCCACCACTTACAACTCAACCAATATATTAAATCTTTTAGTTTTGGGCCATTCTTACTCAAACTTTCCGGTAAGGTTCCCTTTTTTTCTCCTTCACTCAGATAGTATCAAATCTGAAGATTTAAAACTTCTGAAAAAGTATTTCACACTATATATGGTTAAAAAGTATAGCAGATTTGAAGAAGAGCAGTATTGGTCAATCAAAAGTCATAATCCAGTAATCGCAGTCACAAATTTCGGATTTTTCGAGGGTGATCCATCAAAACTGTGTAAAGAGGCGCCATTTGCTGCTGTTTCAAAGAGAGGAGCCGTTCATTTGTTTGATACATCCCTCATGGTGATTAACCCAGCCACGAAGCCAAACTTCAAATATCACGAATCATTCGAAAACTCACTTCATTCATTCCACAATGATTGGAGATTGCTCAACCCATCCAACGCAGTCACCGAATATCCTGAAACCCAGCTCGAATGGTGGTTTTCTTTCGGTAAACCTGTCTTCATCATATACACCAAAGATACTTTCATCAATGTCTCCTCCAACTTACCCACCAGTAATACCTCAATTTCGAGGATACTGAGATCTCACTTTTACTTTACAATGTCGATTAAATAAACTCACACGGTTATTCGCAATATTTCTCTCAATATTTTGAATAAAACTCAAATAAAAAAATTCAGAAGTCCTAATTTAAGTAAGTTACAATCACAGAAACAAACGAATGGATTCTCATATTCCCCTCAGATCACAAGATATTTCTTTGCCTCATAGTTACTGGAGCGTTTTATCTCCAGAGGATCGAACCGAGTTTATGCGTCTTCGTGCGAATTTTTTACAGGGACAAAAGATTTCTTCTAAGGACCGTCGCATTGTAACTTTTCGCAAGGAACTAATAGCTGTATTGAAGTTTATTGAACGAAGCGAGGAACATACAGAGGAGAGAAGTGTATTAGTTGGTGTTTGTTTTGCCGGTCCGTTTATTTGTGTGAACACCCGCCAACTCAAGAATTTTTTGGGGCGTTGCAAATCTTCAATAAATGGAAGCTTTCAGCAAATGGGGTATGTTGCCCTTAGAACAAAGGCCAAAGCTCGAAGCTGTGTTGTAGCTGTAATGCCATCTCTTCAGAACGAGCAAAATATTTTGCGTCAGTGGACTGTTAGATGCGCATCCGAAGATGCTCATTTTTGCTTCATATCATCTTTTTCACATGTTCAGCTTCCTCAGATTACCGAAGATGATTTATATGACGAGAAAAGGCCACCCTCAAATCCACTATCGAATGTTGGGCAGAATTACAAACCCGTGCCAAGGCAATATCCACAGTTTAATATGCCACCTCCAGTTTCAGCAGTCAGATCTCCTCCGCCAGTCAGACCTCGACAGATTGATTTTGACATGCCAAGTCTTGATGATATGAGCTATGAGAGAAGCTATTCCAATAATGCAGATATGACTACATCAATGTCAATGGATGTATTCCCACATTATGATAACTGGGGTGATTCAATGGCATTTGAAACACCATCATTTGATTGGGAGCCTAGTGAAGAAACACTTGCAACAAAGCAAATGACGAGATCTACCTCTGCATATATAGGTACAATCAAGGACTTTGATATATCAGATGACTTCTAGAATGAATAAAGCAATACATAATATCTTTTTCAACCACATAAATCCTTTTACATATTTGACTTTGTATGAGACTAGAGAGAAAATCAATCGATGCGGAAGAAATAGCGAATACTAAAAGTTCTGAATTTATCAAGAAACCATTGCTCAAACAAAAATCATGTGTGTTTACGAGCAAACCCGATATTGTATATGCATTATCCAAAACAACTATACTCAGTTCTTTAAATGCACCACCCCCAGAACTAGATATTTTAGTTAAAAATAGGACACTAATGAGAAATTTGATAGATAAAGTGAACGAGTTAATTAGAGAGAACGAATGCACACCATTCATTGTTCAACAATTTTCTCCTTTAGTTAATGGAATCAAAGAGTTTTATCCCCAGTTTCAACAATATTCAATGAAATTTTTTAGTGGAGTTCAAAAGAAAAGGCAAAGTGCAAAGAATAATCAGGTCATATCTACTGCTGCATGTCGGATTCCAATGCAACAGTTTTTCAAATTTTGGGATCCATTTAATTTAGTCATTAAAGAGTACTCAGACAGGCCATCTCTTCCTCAATCCAATGAGATTGACAATCATTTTGCATCAATAAGGGCATCACTTGAGGTGATTGATCAAAATCATTCCAATAAAAAAACTGTAAATGAGAGTGTTACACAGGCTGTGCTCAGTATTGAATCACTTTGTAGTAGAATTCAAAGTAATATTATTCTTTTATTCAAAGGATCGAGTTTCCCAGATTCTTCATTTAGTACCCTAAATATGCATTGTAATGATGTTAAATCATTAAGCCAAATTATTAATGAGGCTTTTAAAAACAGGTTTCCACAAAATGGTCTTTCAAATGCCGAATTGTCTCGTATGAAAACTAGTATTATAACATCATGCAATACCATAATGAGTGCTCTTCGTGCGGCTTTTGGTTTTCCGGAGAAAGTTAAATCACTAAAATCAATGATTAACGAGATTAATTCGATTATGAAGCCTGTTTTTGATCAATTAATAGAGCCATTTTCTATTGTTCGACCAACAAATGAAAGCATATTAGTTGCTCAATTATTTGAGCAGATTGAACAAGAGCAAAAGCCAAAAGTTGAAGAAATACCAAGCCCAATAGCAGAAAGAAAAATTGAAGATTTTGTTGGGGTTGAACCATCAAAACCACAATATGATACCCCAGAGCAGAAGGTTCTGCTTTTTTTGAAGGGTTCTCTTCCATTAATTGGGAAAACATTTCATGAGGTTGAAGACCCATGGACTTCTTTGTTGGATTTCGAGAAATCTTTAGCAGTTCTTAAAAAGAAAATTCGCCAATACGAAATTACCATAAATGAAAAATCAAAGATTATTGATGAAAAAGATCAACATGTTTACGATATCGAAGAGAAATTCAGACAAAGAGAGTTTTCCTTTAATAGAGTAATTGAAGACCATAGATCCGAAATTGGATCTCTGAAGCTTCAGCTAAAGAGTATTACTGCCTCAAGAAATACTGTTGATAAAGAAGTGAACGAAAAACAAAATGAGATTGAAAAACTAATATCAAAAGGTGATCCGACTATTCTACGAGATGGCTTGATTAAAACAGGTCAAATCATTGCTAAACACATAGGGCTCTCATTCGATTCAAAATCTTTAAATGATTCACAATTAATACAAAATATATTCTCAATTGCAAACCAGCTTGATGAAAAAAGGTCATCCGAAAGGATGCAATATGAAAATACCATTAAAGAGTTACGAACTGAGATCGAGAAAGCAAAGAGAGAAAAAGAGATTATCGTTCCAGAAGAAAAACCTCAATCAGATAGGGTTAATTTCGATATAATAAAACCTGTTCCTGAGTTTAATGTTCCGGATATAACAAAGAATGGTAGGCGAAAGTATACTGTTAGAGAACCTGCTTTTAAAGCTAGAACAGTTTCAGTACCAGAATCTTTTCCTTCGTCTCGAGAAATCCCAACAAATATCGAAAACAAGGAATCAGAGAACTCATTTAAAACAATATTGCTTGACATTGGGAAAAAGCTTGCTGATATTCTGGATAGGAACTTTATTGGTACAAATGACTTAACAATTGCTGCTTTATCTATGAATATTAGCGATTTATTGAAAGAAATATCTTCCGAAATGCAAATGTTTCAAGAGTGTGTGATAGATGTTAAGTCTCAATTAAAATCCAAGAAGGTTTATATCAAAGAATTAATGAACAGAATCAAGCAAATAGCTGTAATATCTGATGAGGATAGTGTTTTCGAATCTATTGATAATGCAATACAGAAGTTCAATGAAGGAAACAAACCATATTTGGTCGAAATTGGAAAACTGAAGAACCAAATTCAAAGCCAAAATAGTTTCATTCAAATAGTGCATTCAAGAATAGGTGGGATTATAAAATCACAAGGTGTTAAAAACTCATCAACCAATATTAATGAAAATATCATTGTTGGATTAGATCAGATTCATGACCATAATGATGAACTAAACAGATTAACAAGAGAAAAAGAAGAAACAATTAATGATCTAAGATATGAGATTTCTCAGATTTTCGAAAGAATTAGGCTTTCGATAGGCGAGACAAAAATTGGGCACGAAAAAGAGATTGTTAAATCAATACATATATATCTTGATCGGATTCTCGACCCAGTATTCTCATCTAACTTCATGTCATCAAACGAGATCAATAACATATTTCGTTCTCTAGATGTAAATGAAACAAAAGGTCCGAGATCATATTTACCAGCCATATCACAGGAATTATTGCACCTCAGGCATACCTTACTAATACTTAGACCCATTGAAACTGAGCTATCATTGTTAACCAGCTCAATACATGAACATGAACTGTCACATACCAATTTATCAAACCTTGAAAAACACATAGGAGAGCTTAACACTATCATGCTCAAGATGACCAACTGCCCTTCAAATCAGTGCTTTTACAATGTTATATACCAATTCCTTTCTCTTCTTCAGTCCCTAATAATTGTTAAATAACGCGTTTTATTTTTCCTAATATGGACACAAAAAGAGGCCCCCCGTCATGTTTTTTAAGGCAAAAGTCGTACATTTCCACAAACAAGCCTACAGAACCGGATTTTTATATTGGAAACGATATTAACTTTGGAAATAATGGCAAAAAAGTATCAATTGGCTGCTCCAGGCCAAAAGTAAAACCTCCAGAACAAACACCCGGTCCTGGTCAATACGAAACACCAGTAGAGCCGTTTAAAACCAGGTTTTATCACAGGATTTCTGAGTCACATCTTGAATCAAGGAAACCAACAACTAATGATATTGATTTTATTGATGCAACAGTATTTCCCGAGGAAAAACCTATCTCTATTGGGAAAATAGATAACCAAAAGTTTTTCACAGTTAATGATACTCCACCATGCAGTTTCGTTGAGTATCGAACATTCGAAAAACCAAGAATTAGAATTGGTAAAAAGATTTCTTGTAATCAAATAGATAAAATACCAGGCCCAGGAGAATACACACCAAAAGATGTCGTTCATTTTAGGATGCCTTCATATACCCTCTCAGGTCCGAAATACCGAGATGAATGGCTATATCAGGAAAAAGAAAACACACCATCACCAGGAGAGTATAATCTTCCGATTGTTCCTTTATATAGTCCTCATATAACGATTGGATCTCGCTCCCGAACCAGAAACGGAACAAGAAACAAGAACTTAATTGCAGTGGATACATTTATTTGCGATTTGGGAGATGCTGTAACTATCGAGGAGGCAAGAGAGTATATAGAAACTCACAAATCTCTAGAAAGAATAGTGCGATTCGTTTTCAACAGGGTTCTAAAGGAGAAACCTGAAAAGCCAATACAGTTTTTAAAGACAACATTCGAGAAAATATCTTCGGATAATGCATCCAAAAGCTTCAGAGGTTCTTTTACATCTCTATTAAAATACACATTGTAGAAAACATATTCTTTTTAATTAAAGTTTGTGATTTCATCGTAATCAAACCCCGAATAGTACAATTCATCAAATTCACCGAATTCAGGGGCCTTAATTTCGCTTTTTTTTTCTTCATTGTTAAAGAAACCCTTTCTCATCAATACAATCCATCTGTTTTTTATGCTAATATCTGTCCTATTCTTGAAAAACTCTGTGATTTGAACCCATTTGGGACCAAAAATAGCGTATTTTGCTTTCAAAAGATTGTCTTCCTCAATAGACCATTCAGAGTTGCAAACATCTGGAGTTAGGTAATGCCTCCATCTTTCTCGACACTGGCGAACATTTCTATCCCCCATTTCATTGGCAACAGATACCCAGTTGTTGTCACCATACTTTTTAACAAGCTGCTTGAGTTTTTCATCTTCTTGACTTGTGAACTGCGATCTCTTCTTATTCGCATTAGTACTTGATGGAGATAAATACTTCTGCAACAATATTTTCTCTTCATTGTTAAACCGAGAGAGAATATCTTGGACTCGTGTTACCTGATATGCTTCAATCATTTGTGAAGTGAAGGTTTTTATAAACTCTTAATACAAATAAAATTTTTCAGATAATTCTGATGAATACCTAACGCCAAAGGTCAATTTTCACCTTTCAAACCTCAAAATCTGATTTACTTTCCTTTCAAAAATAGTGATTGTGACATGTTAGTGGGCCCATTTTTGATTAGTTGTAGATCACACAATTTGAATTGTTTTGAAGATACAACTGTAAACCTAATGGCTAAGTCCAAGTGGGAGTATGTGAAGGACTTTGAGATTGGTGATTCTATTTTGCCTGATGTTTTTATTGTTGTTCGTGTTGATGGTCGTGGATTTACCAAATTTTGCATTGAGCACGAGTTATTACGGCCTATTGATGAGCGTATGATTGGTTTAATGGATAGCTGCGGATTAGCGGTGATGGAAAGCTATCCTGATATTGCAATGGCTTATGGAGAAAGCGATGAATTTTCTTTTGTTTTTCGAAGGGATGCGAACACATTCAATCGAAGAAGGGAGAAAATTGTGACAACTATCGTTTCTCTCTTTACAGCTAACTTTGTAATGAAGTGGGATAAGTATTTTGTTAATTATCCCCTCAAGCAGATTCCATCTTTTGATGGCAGGATTGTTTTGTATCCTAAATACAGTGTGGTGAAAGATTACTTGTCCTGGAGGCAAGCAGATACTCACATTAATGCATTATACAATTATACATTGTGCACTTTGTTAAAGAATGGAATTGATCCAACCACAGCAACTGAACAGTTGAGAGGCACGGTTAGCGAAGAAAAGAGGCAAATACTGATTGAAAATGGGATAAATTATGATCTTTTGCCCGAGTCTCACAGAAAAGGCTCAGTGTTTTTAAGGAAAACGAAAGTCATTCATTCAAATCAAGATATTATATCTGATGTCTTTTGGAAACAACACAAAAAGTTTTTTAAATAGACTTAACGGCTCAATGTTTCTGCAAAGAATCAATGTTTGATCAATATAATTATTTATTGAATTGAATTGTTCCAGATAGGTTTGTTTCCATTTCCTAATTTAAGAGAGTCTTGTGTTATCATGGATTCGAGAATCCACCAAGAAAGCAAAGAAATATTTATCGTTTTAATGGTTTTCTTATGAGTAAATATCGAGGATTAAACCATTTTCAAACTCAAGTTTGGAGGAAGGGTTATATATTGATTAACATACTAGAGTAGATTGTTGGTAGTGATGGCTTCAAAATGAGAATTATTTTCAGTGTTATTTGTTGATCAAAGTAATGGAATTGGAAAATTCGGGTTTTAAATGAGATTCATCATTGTTTTTAAAGATTTCTTGAGTTATTAATGGGTATCAGCTCCATGATTGATTAAACATTCGACAATACTAAGATTTTTGTATCTTGCTGACAAATGAAGAGGAGTTTCGTTATCAGTTGTTTTTGCATTAACATCAGCTCCATGATTGATTAAACATTCGACAATACTAAGATTTTCGTATATTGCTGACAAATGAAGAGGAGTTTCGTTATCAGTTGTTTTTGCATTAACATCAGCTCCATGATTGATTAAACATTCGACAATACTAAGATTTTTGTATCTTGCTGACAAATGAAGAGGAGTTTCATTACGAGATGTTTTTGCATTAACATCAGCTCCATGATTGATTAAACATTCGACAATACTAAGATTTTTGTATCTTGCTGACAAATGAAGAGGAGTTACATTATAAGTTGTTTTTGCATTAACATCAGCTCCATGATTGATTAAACATTCGACAATACTAAGATTTTCGTATATTGCTGACAAATGAAGAGGAGTTTCATTACGAGATGTTTTTGCATTAACATCAGCTCCATGATTGATTAAACATTCGACAATACTAAGATTTTGGTTATTTGCTGACAAATGAAGAGGAGTTCTCTTACGAGATGTTTTTGAATTGACATCAGCTCCATGATTGATTAAACATTTGACAATTCTAAGTTTTTTATATCTTGCTGATAAATGAAGAGGTGTCTCATTACGAGATGTTTTTGCATTGACATCAGCTCCATGACTTAACAAATATTCTACTACTTGGAGATGGCCATGATAAGCAGCAAAATGAAGAGGAGAAATTAGTTCATCATTCATTTCATTTGGGTTTGAACCATGATTAACTAACAATTCTACAACTCTCTGATGACCTTTTGCAGAGGCATAATGTAGGGGAATTTCCCCCTTACGAGTTTTTTCTTGAACATCAGCTCCATAATCTAAGAGCTTCTCAACTATTCCATGGAATCCATAGTATGCGTAATAATGTAGGAGTTGATTTCTATTCCAATTAATACAATTTAAAAATGCTCCATGTGTGATTAAAAACTCAAAAACTTTCAAATGAAAATGATTTGGTGAAAGTGGCTCAAAACAAATTAAATCATCTGACCTTTTTCTATATAAAACAATATCTTCATCATATGCTATTCTCCCCCCAAATGATAAAAGTTCGAAATCATCATATTCAATAATGGAATTCATATCTGATCCTTTATTAATCAGATATTCCAGAACACTAAGATGACCAAATTTTATAGAATAATGAAGGAGAGTATTCCTTTGTATATTTATTGAATTAAAATCTGCTCCATTTTCAAAAAAATAGTCCAAAAAAGAAAACCTTGAAAAAATAGTAGCATTGATAATACATTTTTGAGGTATTTGATTCCAAATATTGCATAGATAACACAAATCTGTTGAGCCACTACAAATTATTGATGATCTGACACAATCAGTGATACAATAATCATTCAGCATTAAATGTTTAAAGCATCTTACCGATCCGAAGAATCCAGAGAAAGAAAGTAAATCAAGATGATCGGGCTTTAAACTCCATTCAAAATCGCTCCATGTGACTGTTGCGTGTTTTGAAAGGTCAATCCCTCTGAAAGAATCAATATCATCATATTTAAGACAATACTCAATACTTGATCTAACAAAACCATATTCTATCATTTGATCAATTTGATCATCGTTCAATCTCAGTGAAGATATTGAATGTGAGTAGTCATCAAATCTACTAAATTCGGATACACTAATAGTCACATCAAAATCACTTATTTCTCGGCGAAAATAATAAAAAGGGAGCTCAGAATTAGCCTTTTTGAAATGTGGTAGAATCTCATTAATAACAAATACCCCTTCTTTGAACAAAAGATATACCAAAATTGTACAATACGAAGTTGCCTCAAGTAATTTTTCTCTAAAATTATCATTTTTACATAACTCTATACAAAGGTTGACAACTTTTTCTAGATTTAGTGGACGAATTGATGGATACATGACAACTCGATCAATCCAGAATTCAACATCATATATTTCATATGTATCAATTGTTTCATCTCCGAAAAGCTGCTTTTCAAAAGAGATCAACTTGTCAAACATGTTTTAAATCAAATGAAGTAATTTTTTAAGACAAAAATTGATTGTATTACCTGATGACAATGTTAATTATTTGATTTATAATTGGTTTAGAAACAACTCTCCCAATTCTTATTGATGATTAAGGTTAATTCAACTATTCTATAATATTGAGAATTTTGGAATCAACTTGGTTTGATAATTCTTTTTACAGAATATGGTGTAGGGAGACAAATCAAGGTTTCGTTATTTACACTACTAATTGAGGATTCATCTGGGCGGACATTCCAGCGATAATGCTAGATTCATTTTAAATTGTATTCAAGATTTTGAAGTAATCTTAATGGCTATCAAAACAATGATTTTGGAGAAAAACGAGGAATCCTATTTGGAAGGATTCGCATCATATTATGAAGATGATGATTATGTTTTCTCAAGTTTAATCCCAGTTGGTTGAAAAAAGAAACATTGACATGTTTTTGACAAAAAAAAATAATTCATTGAAAAAATAATCATAATTCTCAAAAAAATCGATATTGAATCATGAGTTCATTTATAAAATATGTTGTCGAATGAAGTTATCCTTCAGATGTTCGATAGGAGAGATATGGAAATTTTGAACTCCCAAGGGGGTGTTCAAGGATTTGCAACGAATTTGGGAGTTAATTTGGATATTGGAATTGATGATAGAGAAAAAGAAGATGGATATTGGGATAGAATTAATAAATATGGACAAAATATATTGCCTGATCCTCCAACAAAATCATGGTGCGAAATGTTTGGTGATGCTTATCAGGATTTAATGATTAAGATACTGTTAATTGCGGCCTTATTCTCTTTGATTTTAACAATCCTTGTTAATCATGATCATTTTCAAGAGTATATTGAACCATTATCCATATTCTTAGCTGTTTTAATTGTATCAACTGTTCAAGCACATACCAATTATTCTCAACAAAAGGCTTTTTTGGAGATCAATAAGTTAAAGAATAGCTATGATGTTAATGTCATTAGGGGAGGGAAGGAAATACAAATCAAATCAACTGAAGTATTGAAAGGTGATATTCTTTCCTTGAAAAGCGGAGATGCTGTATCTGCTGACTGTATATACTTTATGGGTCAGGATTTGAAGGTCAATAATTCTTCTCAAACAGGTGAATCTGTTCCTATTTCAATATCTGAAAAAGATCCTTTTATTTATGCAGGATCAGCAATTGAAACGGGATTTGGAAGGGCATTGGTTGTGTCAATAGGACAGTATACAAGATCTGGCGAAATGATGATTAAAATTCAAGATATTGAACAAGAGAGTGAAAAATCCCCACTCGAGCAAAAATTGGATATTATTGCTGTTAATCTAACTTGGATAGGAGCATTTGGAGCCACTCTAACATTCATTGTTTTATTTATATTCTGGGTAATTGATTATCGTGAGAATTCTTCCATTCCTAATGCACTTACTTTTTATTTAAACAAACTAGTAGACAAAGTAATGACAGCAATAACAATATTTATATGTGCAGTTCCTGAAGGTGTTCCATTAGCAGTCACTTTAACCCTTGGTTTCTCAATGAACAAGATGATGGATGATCAAAGCTTTGTTCGTCATCTAAGTTCTTGTGAAACAATGGGTGGTGCAACTACAATTTGTTCAGATAAAACCGGTACACTAACCCAAAATAAGATGACAGTCACAGCCTTTTATCAAATCGGATCAACACCTTGTGAAAACATGAATACTATCAACCAAAATGTTATCGATATAATATCCAATTCTATTGCTAACAATTCTACTGCATTTGAAACAACAAAAACAAAAACAATGATTATTGATGACATTGTTCAATCATATTCATACCAAGAGTATGTTGGTTCATCTTCAGAGTGTGCTTTGCTGCAATTATTGAGCGATTGGAAGAAAGACTATCGTAGTATTCGAGAAAATTCGAGAAAGCTCTATGTACATGAATTCAATTCAGAAAGGAAAAGAATGTCAACTCTTGTTCAAGAAGAAAACAATATTCGCTTGTATTTCAAAGGTGGTTCTGATTTTTCCTTACCTTATTGTAGTCACTATATGGATGAACGTGGGGATATTCATGAATTGACACAAGAAAGGATTGTTGAATTACGAAACCAAATCTCCAGCTTTGCATCTGATTCTTTGAGAACAATGATCATAGGGTATCGTGATTTTCGGGGAGAAGAGTTCAATGAAGATATGAAAATTGCAGGAAATGTCGAAAACAATATAGTTATTATTGCATTAGTTGGTATATCTGACCCACTTCGTCCTGAAGTTAAAAACGCAGTTAAAGCATGCAGAGACGCAGGAGTTATTGTCAGGATGGTTACTGGTGATTACATTGGAACAGCAAAATCAATTGCTAAAGAATGCGGAATATTGGATGAATCCAAAGGAGAAATCGCTATCGAAGGATCAGAATTTGCAAAGATGGATAAGATTCAACTTCTTGACATTCTTCCAAGATTAAGAGTCATGGCTCGTTCATCACCAATGGATAAGTATCGCCTTGTATCATATTTAATGGAAATGGGCGAGGTTGTTGCTGTTACAGGTGATGGATCAAATGATTCTCCTGCCCTAAAACAGGCAGATGTTGGTCTCTCAATGGGTAAATGTGGAACAGAATTAGCAAAAATGGCTTCAGATATTGTAATTCTTGATGATAATTTCAATTCCATTGTTTCAGCCTTGAAATGGGGCAGATGTGTTTATGACAATGTGAGATCATTTTTACAATTCCAATTGACTGTTAACTTTGCCTCAATGTTTGTAGCCTTCTTTGGATCAATAATTCTCCAAGAGACACCTTTAAAGACAGTTCAATTACTCTGGTTTAATCTGATTATGGATTCTCTTGGTGCAATCGCATTAGCCACATTCCCTCCAACTGAGTCATTATTGAAACGGAAGCCTTATGGTAGGAGTGATTCATTAATATCAAACATCATTGCAAGGAATATTATTGGCCAAGTTATATATCAAGTCATTGTACTGTTAGTTATCCTATTTGCATATAGTAAGTGGTTCAATCTTCCTGTTGTCTCAGCTACAGATCCAAATAATTTCTTAAGTGTAATCGAGGCAAAAGAGACAAATCAGAGGCTTGTTTCAGCTGTTGTTTTCAATACCTTTGTTTTTATGTCAATATTTAATTTCTTAAATTCAAGGTTGGTTAGCCAGGATAAAGGTTACTTTGAAGGGTTGTTCTCAAATGTATATTTCATATCAATTTTCTTTGGAATCATTGTTATCCAAGTCATCATCATGCTATATGGTGGAAGAGCATTTGCCATCGAAAAGCTTTCCAAAAAGGGCTGGATCATTTCTTTATCATTTGGATTAAGTACAATAATCATCGGTTTCTTTATTAGATTAATCCACATCGAAGATCGTACCCAAGAAAACCTTGACAAAATGAGATTAGAAAGAAGAGTATTATTAGAAAAAGAATATACTGGATTATCATACCAAGAACAATTCCGAAGGAGAATTGATATAAATGGTGAGATTAAACTCGAAAAATAAAGCTATTAATCATATCTTCTTATTTTTTGAAAATAGAAATTTCAACTTGGCAAATAGCTCCATATCATACATATCTCTAATGAATAGATACATATATACTCGATTATAATAACTTGTCATTTTTCTCATTTCAATGCATCAAAAATCAGGAGATTCTCACATAGAATATAATAACTATATCATTAATATCTATAATGAATAGCTATATATAAGCTCGATTATAATAACTTGTCATTTTTCTCATTTCAATGCATCAAAAATTCAGCTGATTCTCACACAGAATACAATCACTATATCATTAATATCTCTAATGAATAGATACATATATGCTCGATTATATTAACTTGTCATTTTTCTCATTTCAATGCATCAAAAATTCAGCTGATTCTCACACAGAATACAATCACTATATCATTAATATCTCTAATGAACAGCTATATATATACTCGATTATTATAACTTGTCATTTTTCTCATTTCAATGCATCAAAAATTCAGCTGATTCTCACATAGAATACAATCACTATATCATTAATATCTCTAATGAATAGATACATATATGCTCGATTATATTAACTTGTCATTTTTCTCATTTCAATGCATCAAAAATTAAGGAGATTCTCACATAGAATACAATCACTATATCATTAATACCTCTAATGAATAGATATATATATGCTCGATTATAATAACTTGTCATTTTTCTCATTTCAATGCATCAAAAATTCAGCTGATTCTCACATAGAATACAATCACTATATCATTAATATCTCTAATGAACAGCTATATATATACTCGATTATAATAACTTGTCATTTTTCTCATTTCAATGCATCAAAAATTCAGCTGATTCTCACATAGAATACAATCACTATATCATTAATATCTCTAATGAACAGCTATATATATACTCGATTATAATAACTTGTCATTTTTCTCATTTCAATGCATCAAAAATTAAGGAGATTCTCACACAGAATACAATCACTATATCATTAATATCTCTAATGAACAGCTATATATATACTCGATTATAATAACTTGTCATTTTTCTCATTTCAATGCATCAAAAATTAAGGAGATTCTCACACAGAATACAATCACTATATCATTAATATCTCTAATGAACAGCTATATATATACTCGATTATAATAACTTGTCATTTTTCTCATTTCAATGCATCAAAAATTCAGGAGATTCTCACCGAGAATACAATCACTATATCATTAATATCTCTAATGAATAGATACATATATGCTCGATTATAATAACTTGTCATTTTTCTCATTTCAATGCATCAAAAATTAAGGAGATTCTCACATAGAATACAATCACTATATCATTAATACCTCTAATGAATAGATATATATATGCTCGATTATAATAACTTGTCATTTTTCTCATTTCAATGCATCAAAAATTCAGGAGATTCTCACCGAGAAACCGGTTACTTTCTCAAAAAAAGTGGTTTTGGAGGTTTTTCTGAAGTCATTAATGTCTAAAACATCGAACCTTGTTGTTTCTGCATTTTGTGGTATTTTCTTTGCTGCTGGATGGTGGTTTTTTATTGATGGCGTTGCATATGCAAGTCAAAAGGGTCATCCAACTGCAGGATTAGAGATTTATCTTCCAGGTATATTGGCAACCTTTGGTTTGTTCTTAATTAATAATTTACCCAATGAATTGTTTTCTTCAGATGCTGGTTTTTGGGGTTCAGAGGAGATTGAGTGGTACCATAAGGCACTTGTTGTTTTGTCTGTTATGTTAAACCTTGCATCAATGATTATGTCTGTTTGGGTTTATTTCGGCAAAAAGTTCCATACTAATCCTAGTTTCGAAATCAAGTGGAGGGCTCAGACTTCGATTATCCAATCAGGTCTGATCAGCCTTGCATCATTTTTGTGGAGATTTGGATGGAAGAAGCCAGACACCTACTAAAAGTTTTTCTAACTATGTGTATTTTTGTATTAATGAGCCCTCGACTGATAATCTTGATTGGATTTCGGTGATTATATTTTGTCGCTTCAATGAACGATCAACAAACTCGGGCTCGAAGTTTTTGAGAATATCAGAGTTTTTAGAACCAAAAAAGTAACAAAAACAGAATAATGAAATACACCAAGAGAGTTGATCACTTGGAATACAATGCTCGAATGACTTATCAAAAGGGAAGAGGAATCCATCCCCAGGTGTTTTCACTGGTAGAACACGATAAAGAAGCTTGTTAGAGGAAGATATATCGGTGTTGATACTAACAACTATTACCATCTGATATGTCGATATGAGGCTTGATTGATCATTAAATGCATTGTCATACTCGTTAAACATAACCAGTATAGGAGAATCAATAGCTTCCATATCAAATATGAGCTCGCATATATTCGTTGAAAACTTTGTTCTCATATCATACATGAATCTGTTTAGCTTGGGGTCATTTTGGGTTTTAGAAATAGAAGAAATAAGTATTTTGTACTTAATCTTGTCACATGTGTCATCAAAAGAACTTATAAGAGGAAAAATAGTCTGAGGAATCATAATGGGCGGAGGAGTTGAAACCGAAACCAATCCCATATCCACTAGGAACATATTTATTTGAGAATAAACACCATTGGCAATGAATAATTCCAATGGGGAGAAGGGCATAATGCTGTCAATCATAAGCTCAGATTTTGTATAGTATGGTGATTTAACAGGCTCGGGGATGGGATTGGTGACTATTCTTTTCACTTCTCTAACACTAAAACGAGAAATTCCTATTCGATTTCTGGTTATAACAGTTAAAACACTACTGGATGATTCTATAATTGTGATGATTGAAGAACCAATGATATATCGACATAATTGCTTTCCTTCTTCTTCTTGGTGTGCCTCCGACGGACTAATAATTGGCAAAAGAAGCATATCTTTAACCAAAATAGAAAACAATGATTGGTCTTTAGATAATGAGGAAAAAATGCTATCTATGTATGTTCTATTAGTTTTAAAATACTGACAATTAAAGAACAAATCAAGTGAAGCAATCAAGATTGATGACATATAAAGAGAACAATTTGGGGATCTGATGATATTCTTTAAAACTTCATCCAAAATCCCACCATAATTTTCAAAAGAATAAGAGTTCATATAGGGAATAAACATTAATAAATAAATAGAATATACTGGTAGCTTCTTTGTCAAATTACTATTAGGTCCATTCATATATACTGCGGGCATTGATAGAATGTGAAGGATCATTTCAATATTATTAGTGAGGGCTAGATTGAAAAGAGCTGTTATTTTGAAATGATCATAAAGTTCAGGATTAGAGAATATATTGATCGTGAATTGCTTAATAATAGAAGAGATTTGTCTACACTGAGAAACTGAAGATTTAGCATATAAAATACTGTATAGATTTGTTAAGATTGTGCTCCATATGTAGTCATATTTTTCAGGAGTATTAATAGAAATGGCTGTATGAGCCCTTATTAAGATAGAGTGAGATATGCATTCGGTAATATATGCTTTTTCTGCAGAAAGATATAATAACTGCTTTAATGTATCTCTATCAAGAATACAATTAATTAAAACTTTTCGAAAATATTTGATAAAAATGTCGATCCATTTCGAATCATTTGATAAGTTACCATATGTTAACAATTTTATTCTATCTTGTATTGTTTGAACAGGATCCAAAAAAACACAATCAGCAAACAGTGATAGAAGAGGATTTGATGGAAATGGATCAACTAAAACTTTGTCGCTATGCCTTTTGGATTCCAAAACATTCATCATTGCAGCAAAACAGCTTTCATATACAATAAATCTCTGATCTTTAGCATTTTTTGATATGGTTTTCAAAGAAAATATCATATGAGAAGCAAAAGAATGTGCAGCTTTCATTTGGGTAGAATCATCATCATTTGGAAAACCAAGATACACATCCATTATATTCCTAAACAAAATCATCCAAAACTGTTGGCTAGCATTTCTTTGTATGCATATTTTTGATAGATTATCAATCATCATTTGGGCATGGGCATATGAAACTCTTCCATTAGCAAGTCCAATAGTAAAAACATCTATAAGTCTATGGCTATAATCACTTTCAAAACTATTTTCAATAGCAGTGAGAATTGATGAGAGTATGCAATTCCAAGTTATTGGCGAAATCATATCGAGGTATCCAATTGACTTTGAATTAATTACTTTTGAGTAAAATTGTATCGCAGAGTATATAACACTATTTTTTTGATTCTTTCCATCATTAAATACTGGTGCAATAGAAGCAAGCGACTTCTGAAGATAGTAATTGAACTCACTTTCTGACAACTTGCATGAAGTTGGATCATCAAAAACAAGCCATAGCTCAATAATTTTAATAGCTTTATCTGCAAATGGTAGCCTTATCGAATAAATCAAAAAATCAAAACAGAAATCTCGATCAATTTGGTGAGCAAGCCGATTTGAAATAGCTTCATACTGCAAATTAGACGCCAAAGAATTGACAATGACACGAGCAATACCATCCCGGTTCTCGAAAAAGGAAATATCAATGTTTTTATCCATTAAACGATATAAACAATCTTTATAAAAACTGAGAAGGATCCAGAAGCATTTTGATGGTGTAGAAGATAGAAAAGCAGTAGTGTAACACTGCTACAATCCTTTCACATGACCACAGAGTTAGTAATGTCCAGTTATTCCATAGATCATAGAGATCCGCCCCTCTGCCCATTACCACAAACAGCATTGCTTTGTGGATAACGAAAAGAACTACATAGGCTGTAGTTGTCAAGAACAGAACACCAAAATCTCTGAAAATAGATTCATATCCGCCAAACTTTACGCTCCTTCGAGAAGTTAGAAGAAAGAACCAAGAAAAAAACTGAGCCAAAATCGTGACCATCTGAGCCATACAAAGAATCAGTAGATTAAATATCGTAGTACTAAAAGTTGGCTCAAAAATAGAGTTAAATGCAAAGTCCGCAAAACATGCTATAAATATGAAAAAGCAAAAAGATGCTATCTTAGAGTTCATTAAATTATAAACGTATATTGTAAACAACTTTTACGAAAAGTGGCTTTTGGTCGACCTTTTTCATGGGTGCTTTCTCTTATCTCCGTGAGCTCTACACCAAGAAGCAGAGTGATGTTATGCGTTTCATCCTCCGCCTTAGATGCTGGGAATACCGCCAACTTCCAGAACTTGTTCGTCTTACCCACCCAACACGCCCAGACAAGGCTCGTAAGATGGGTTACAAGGCCAAGCAAGGCTACATTATTTACCGCATCCGCGTTCGTAAGGGATCCCGCAGGCGTGTTGCTAAGAAGAATGTTCTCGCCGGAAAGCCAAGGACACACCATATCTACAAGCTTACCCCATCCCTTAACCTTCAGTCAATTGCCGAAAACAAGGCTGGTAAGGCTCTCCCAGCTCTCCGCCTCCTCAACTCCTACTGGATCAACCAGGATGGTGCTTACAAGTACTACGAATGCATCTTTGTTGACCCCGTTCACCCAGCCATCCAACACGATGCTAAGATCAACTGGATCTGCAATTCCCTTCAAAAGAGGAGAGAAACCCGTGGTTTAACAGCTGTTGGTGTTAAGCACCGTGGTCTCATCGGAAGTGGTACTGGCTACCGTAAGATCCGTCCATCCCGCTATGCTGACTGGAAGATCCGCAACATCATGAAGCTCCGCAGGTTCCGCTAAACACTTACTTGACTCTAATATAGTTTTTTAATATCTATTATTTGATCTCTGAACCTAGATGGGATTTCGTTGTCTTGGGAAAGTAAAAACTCAATATACTCGCCAGTATTCATTTTCATGAATGGATGTTCAAGGTAAAACGGGTCATTTGGGAAAAATGAGAGAACATCCAAGTCCCCAATTTCTGAAGAAGCGACAAATGATTTAATGAACAGAAAATAGAACACATCTAACATGAGCATCGGATCATCATCATATGTAATCGATTTGTGTTTATGCTGGTATAATCCAAAAAGAATTATCTTAATATCAAATAAACCCTTGAAATCATGGAAATTATCAATAAAAAGCTCAATTAGTGAACTGAAATCAATCGAAGCTGAGCTCAATAGAGATTCGACATTATTATAATTGTCTATGCTAAGAGCAGAGATAAGACAACAAGCATGCTGATATAAGGAAATCTTATTTTTGGATATTACTAGATTTACGAATTGTTTAAACAATACTACTTGATCATCAAAATGAACTTTGGAGATGATTGGTAACAGATAACTACAACATGATGACAAAGAATCAGACAGGCTATCATCTTGTATCAAAGAAATGATGAAATTGGGGAAAAAATCGAGATGCCCAATACGAACAAAGAAACTAATTGAACTTAAAATTGGTGATATTTCATATGGATGAATAACACAAATTTTCAAAACATTGATGAATTCTTGCTCGATCACAAAAGTTTCATATTCATACAAGGGTTCTTTTAGTGGAGTCAAAATAGAAGATATAATATCAATACCTATTTCATACATATCTGGGTTTTGAAGTGTTTCTTGAGCAACCGGTAACAATAATTCATGAATACAGGATCTATAGTATTCATTTTCATTCAAAGCTGCAAAAATATGAAGGAATTCGAATGAAGATGATGAATTGAGAAGCACATTTTTATAATAGTAGAATAAATACTCAATAATTTGTTCCATTTCATAATGCTGAATATCAGCGTTTTTTCGAATTAGTAAGTATACTACCTGAACCAAATCATTATGAACTTCGGTTTCAAATAGTGGAAACAGTGAAAGAACTTTGTTTAAAGACTCTTGAATATACTCATCATAGCAATCATCGGTAATAATTACGTCAATAATGAGAAGAGGAAGAACAAACCCATCAGAATTAATATTCTCAATAAAAATTGATTCATCTATGGAATAGTTCATCTCTGTGGCGCATGCAACATAAGATCCTATCACAAAAGGATTACTATCATCATCAGGTGATGGTAAATCAATTTCATATATTGTATTCTTAGGCAGAATATTTGATAAGATGTAGTAAGCAGCTTCCATATGATTTGGTGAGTAATGAAACATTTCAGTACATATCTCGATAGCAATATCAACATGATTACCATTGTTAAGAATTCTACTATTCTGATATCTTAAAGTCTCAAAAGCATCTTCTCCTATCCAATTATCAATGAACTCAGGCAAGTGATTCTCAAAAACACAATAATCAGAATCTGATATTAATGTAAGTAATACACAATCTGATACAAGTTGTTTTTTGTCATATTCTATTTCAGGGTACTCATATAATATGTCGTGTATTATTTGTGAAACATGAAGCGCGAAATTATAGAGGGGATTAATAAGATTATTTGAATATTTTGGAATTGGAGACTTCTGTCCCAGTTTATTGTGAATTGAAATCAATAAACCTAGAACATCATCTGGGCTGAACATATTAGAAAGATGAGTTAAAAGAGAGTCATGACCATTAGGTAATTCCAGATCACAATAACCATCGAAGTACATGAATAGGGTTTCCTGAATAGTTTGATTATCCTTCCCAATTCTATGACACAGTTTTTCAAACGCCATTATCGCATATTCTTTATATCTATCATTATTTACAGATTTAACCAAAGAACAAATATAATTTACCATATCTTCAATAATAATCTCTTTGGAAATGAGGTTCTGAATTGTTAAAACGACCCCAATTGTACAATTAATTGGTAAGTTCATCAAAATCATCACTTGATCTGTCGTCTTTATAAGAGTTGATAAATACTCGGCCAAAGTCCATAGAAATGACTCATCATTACCTTCAAGCATGCCAAAGAGTAAATCAATATATTCCGAAAGATCTAAAGAAAGTGATTTTGCTATGCAAATACATAAAAATCTTTCTTTAGGCATTGGTTTGGAAATAATCATATCAATAATCTCGGTTTTTAGCAATTCATCATCTTTTCGACATTCAAGATAATCATACAATGAAGATATATTCTCACTAGCACTTTCCAGTAATAATTGGAGAATATTCGACAAACTTAGGCTCATAAATTTTTTCCTCTATTGTAAGAGAAACAGGTACAAAGAGACTCGTATTCGAAAGATGTTTAATTCAATCGGTTATTTTCAAGGATTAATTTGCGTAGCACAATTATTCCAAGAGGAAACAGACCACGAATTAGAATATTCCCCATTCCTTTTATATTAGCCTAATCTATCTATTTGATTTCTAAAAAACAAGACAACATATTGCAAGTTTGGAAACAATACTTTTCAATTGTCAACAACATAAGGAAGGGTTCTTATATAGGGCTTGCATAAATGTTGGCTTTTATTGAACCACTCTTGGACATTTTTTACTAGTACTTTATAACTGATGCAGGAATAACCAAACACCCTCACATTACGTTTTAGTGTATGAGAATGTATATTTGTAGTTTTTTTACCACTTTTAAACTTTCAACATATCAATCTCATTTCCCACAATATTTTCTAATCTAGATTCAAATCATCAAGTTCACGAACCAATAAAGGCCACATTCTTTTAAAAATATAATTTCATCATAAAAGAAATAAGCGTTCATTTGATGATTCTTCACACCTTCACAATTCAATTTCTTCATCTTCTCGAAAAAAAACTATATATTCCCTATTTTGGATATAAATAGTTGGCCAATTCAAAGAATACTCCTTTTCTTATTTCTTAAACTCAAATACCATTGACATCGAGTATTATTGTTTTATGATCCATTTTTGGCTATTTTCCATGTCCATAATATCCTTTCCATGGCCCTTTTCCATCCATCCATTCATTGAATTAAGCTCAAACTTTGTTAATATTATTCCTTTTAATGTTTTATCCATTTTTTTCGGATTTTGAAACCAATCTAAAACCTTATTAACCAATTTGTATACAAGCAAAAATCAAAATGTTTTTTTCAAATTCAAATAATAGAAATCTTGATCAGAATAACGAATAACAACAAGAATCATTCACAATGGAATTTTCTAAAACAAGATTAAAAAATGTATTAATGCTCAATTCCATCAACAAACACATTCCATGAGTATATGTGAGAACATAATTGGTCAATTCATCTTAGACTAAGGCAATGAAATGATTTTAAGAATCAGTAGAGTATATTTATATTGTATTTTTGAAAATTAAGGATTCATATAACAAAAAACTCCTTCAACAAGTGTGGCCAATGAAGTATTCATGAAATTTGAAAACAAAATTAGGAGATTTGTATTCTTGATAACAAATCTCCTTATTTTCATCCTAAAGGAAATCTAGATAATGTTGAGTTACGATAAATCAAATATTTGAAAAGAATCAATTCAATAAATTACAAATTAATCATCAACCTTCAATAGCTTTTAATTGATGAGAAAACATAACAAATTCAAAACACTTTACAAAACATAACTTGAATTTGAATACAAGTTAATTTTTGAATAGATTGGTCAAATGTTTACTCAGAAAGTATTTTATTCATTTTATATACTTTATTTAATCTTGTTCCAGTAAAGGATACAACTAATGAATGAACCTTATACAATTAGAAAAATCAATATTTGTCAATGTTTAGGAAATTGGATATTGATACGCTTCATTTTGTATATCTCCATTCTGGATTATCGATTTTTTTTTGGGAATATTTGGAAAATACTCAATTTTTGGTTAAATGGTATCCAGAAAGCACGATTTTTCTCGATTTTTGCCGAATCATCTTCGAAAAAGGAACTCACAAATAATAAAAAACTAAACAATATTACCAAACAAATCAGTTATACATTTAAGTTTTCTATTTTTTCGAGCATTAATATTGGATTATTACTTATTATAAATATCGCTTATTTTGGAAATCTATATAAGCTAAAACAACACTTATCACAATTAAAACAAGAGGCTATATTTTTAAAAAATCCCATACATAAACCAATTGTACCTCAATTGTGGTTGAATGATAATGAGATTATTTGGGATGTTGGTTTGGGGTGCGAAAGGGAAAGAGTAGATCAAGGAAGGTCTTATGTTGATGAAAGTATAAGTATTTCTCTTTGTTTCTTCTCAAGATATTTAGCATTTTCTGGAGATGGAGGTGTAATAATGGTTTCTTATGGTTGTTCTTGCTCAGTGAACATCAATTACTCAATGTTCTATAACTGTGTTTGTTCTTCTAATGGTGGAGCAATATATTTCAATTCTCATATAATATATATCAGAATGATTTGTGCTAGTTCATGCAATGGTAATGAGAAACATTTTGCATATCTTTATACTTCTCAGGTGAATCAAGTTGAGTATCTATCAGTATCGAATTGTTCTCATGCTACATCTGGATATTCTTCTATTTATTTACAAAGAGGTAATCAGAGTATTGATAACACAAACAGTTCAATGAACAATGCTAATCAGGGTCCTGGAGTTGTTATCGATTATCCATCCTCATTCACAAGCTCACACTGCACTTTCTCAAATAACAAAGTATCTGGTAGCATGTGCATACCCATATATTCTCCCACAGGAGCAGTATCAATGTCATATGCTAACATTGTTCATAACAACAGTCCTGGTTTTGGAATTATTTATCTCTATGGATCAGGATCAAAAAAGATGATGTATTGCATATTCCGAAATAATCAAAACTATCTATTCTATGTATTTTCAGGTTCTCTTGAAGTGTCTCATTCATTCATAGATCACTCAGAATATTTCTCAAGCAAAGTAGCAGTATCAACATCTACAAATAATTCATTCACTTATAGAATCACTTATCAATTACAATTCTTCAAATCATATTATTGCAATGCAGAGTTACCAGCCCCTGTTCCTTCACCAATGTGTACACCAACATTTGCACCAACAAAAACTTTTGAAAGATCTCCAATAAGATCAATTGAAGAAACAAAAAGAAAAACAAATGCAAAAACATTGAGTAGGACATATGAGAGAACAATAGGTCAAACAATTAGAGAAACTCTAATGAACACTCCTGACCATACTCCAATTAACACTCCTAAAGCGACTCTAATGATCACTCCTGATGTAACTCCAATGTACACTCCTGAAGAGACTCTAATGTACACTCCTGAAGCGACTCTAATGATCACTCCTGATGTAACTCCAATGACTACCCCTGAAGAGACTCTAATGAACACTCCTGAAGAAACTCTAATGAACACTCCTGAAGATACTCCAATGACTACCCCTGAAGAGACTCTAATGAACACTCCTGAAGAAACTC
>Ga0209639_1001276_pt1 | contig 26314 bp, 25 predicted proteins | sample EPASupsiteHSE605_FD_187268 | JGI IMG/M metagenome (GOLD analysis project Ga0209639, IMG submission 187268) | Bioremediated contaminated groundwater from EPA Superfund site, New Mexico - Sample HSE6-05 (SPAdes) (version 2) | ecosystem: Environmental > Aquatic > Deep subsurface > Groundwater >... | reverse complement strand
AGCCAAATGTTTTGCAACACCGATAGGACCAACTCCCGGACCGCCACCACCATGAGGAATGGCAAACGTTTTATGAAGATTTAAATGACAAACATCAGCTCCGATGGTTCCCGGATTGGTTAATCCAACCTGAGCATTCATATTGGCACCATCCATATAAACCTGTCCACCAAATTCATGGATAATCTTTACAATTTCAAGAATCCCTTCTTCAAAAACGCCGTGAGTTGATGGATATGTAACCATTAATGCAGCCAAAGTATCTTTGTATTGTTCAGCTTTTGCACTAAGGTCCGCGATATCAATATTCCCGTTTTCATCACACTTTGTCACTACGACTTTCATACCAGCCATAACTGAAGATGCTGGATTAGTTCCATGCGCAGATGCTGGAATTAAACATACATCACGCTGGATATCACCACGACTATGATGATACGCACGAATAACCATCAAGCCTGTATATTCTCCGGCAGCACCGGAATTTGGCATAAATGAAACCGCGTGAAAACCCGTAACTTCAGCAAGGTCTTTTTCGAGCTGAGTAATCAGTTCAAGATAACCCTGAGCCTGATCAGCAGGAATAAACGGATGTAATGCATTGAATTCAGGCCAGCTCATGTGGAAAAGTTCAGTAGCTGCATTGAGTTTCATGGTACATGAACCCAGTGGAATCATGGCACGATTCAATGATAAATCTTTAATTTCCAGTTTTTTGATATAGCGCATCATTTCTGTTTCTGAATGATAGCTATTGAAAACGTCCTGAGCTAGATAAGCAGAAGTTCTGTCGAACGATGTTTCAAAGGTACGGATTAAGCGACACTCTTCCGGTTTGCAAACAAATGCAATAAACTCTTTTTTTGCGGCTTTTGCAAAAATTGAAAGAATCGTGTTTACATCAGTCAGAGTAGTTGTTTCATCAAGGCTTAAAGCTACTTTTTCAGCGCTAATATATCTGAAATTCATCTCATTAGACAAAGCTAATGCACGAATATCTTCAATTGAAACTCCTTGAGGTATTTCAAGAGTAATGGTATCAAAATAATTCTTATTCAGCTGTTTATATCCATATTTCTGAGCTTCAGTTCCTAAAACTCCTGTAAGAATGTTAATATGACGAGCAATTTCTTTTAGCCCGGACGGTCCATGATAAACAGCATACATTCCGGCCATTATTGCCAGTAATGCTTGTGCAGTACAAATATTAGAAGTTGCACGTTCGCGCTTGATATGTTGTTCGCGGGTTTGTAAAGCCATACGAAGTGCACGGTTACCTTGTGCATCTACCGAAATACCAATAATACGACCCGGAATTTGACGTTTATAATCTTCTTTTGTTGCAAAATAAGCTGCATGTGGACCACCAAATCCCATGGGAATACCTAAACGTTGGGTTGAACCTACTGCACAATCTGCACCCCATTCACCCGGAGGTGTTAACAGAGCAAGAGAAAGAATATCAGCAGCTACTGCTACCATAATATTTTTTGTATGAGCATCTGTAACAAATGCCTTATAATCCTTAATATCACCAAATTGATCAGGATATTGAATCAGCACACCAAATGTTTTCTCGCTGAATTGCGCAGTTTCAATATTTCCAATCTCAACTTCAATTCCTAAAGGAATAGCGCGGGCTTTCACTACTTCAATGGTCTGTGGAAAAACATTTGCGGCAATAAAGAAAACATTTGCGCCTTTTTTCTGGGCATCGCGCGAACGAGAGTTGTAAAACATAATCATTGCTTCAGCAGCAGCCGTTCCTTCATCAAGCAAAGATGCATTTGCCAAAGGCATTCCTGTAAGTTCGCAAACAACAGTCTGATAATTCAACAAAGCTTCCAAACGACCTTGTGAAATTTCAGCCTGATAAGGCGTGTAAGCCGTATACCAGCCTGCATTTTCCAAAATATTACGAATAATTACACCTGGAGAAATTGTATTGTAATACCCTTGTCCGATATACGTTTTGTAAATTTTATTTTTCTTACCAAGAGCACGAATATGATTCTGATATTCATACTCGTTCATTCCCTGGGGAAGATTTAACGGGTTCTGTAAACGAATAGATGCAGGAACTGTTTTGCTAATGAGTTCTTCTAAAGATGAAACACCAATGGCGCTTAGCATCTTTTCAGCTTCTGCTTTACGAGGGCCGTTATGCCTGTAAATAAAATTGTCGCTGATCATGTTATTTGCTTTATTATCAGGTTTATAATAATATATTTATATAAATCAAACAGTGCAAAGATAGCTTTTTTGCTCAGAATACAGAATTCTGAAAAAGGAAAAGAAATAGAGAAAATAAAGCAAAAAAAATTGGTGCTATGCGTTGACCAAAGGGAGATAAAACCGAAATATACTTCCATGATTTACTTTACTTTCCACTATCAACTCACTTCCGTGATCTTCCACAAAATCTTTCACAAGAATTAACCCTAAACCACTCCCTTTTTCGCCAGACGTTCCAAGTGTAGATGTTAAATCATCAAGCTTAAATAATGAACCTAAAACCTTTTCACTCATTCCTATTCCATAATCAGAAACAGAAATCTCAACTTTATCATTCTGAACATCAGACATCATCGTTTTCACAACAATTTCCCCACCTTTAACCGAAAATTTAATTGCATTCGATAAAAGATTTCTGAATATTGTGGACAACATATTTTCATCAGCCATTACTTCAACATCTTCTGATATTAAAATAGTTATATTAATTTTTTTATGTTCTACAGCTGATTTAAAAACATTATTCACTTCTAATAGCAACGATTTTAAATTTACTGCCTTTGGTGCAAAATTGATAACTCCTCGTTGTGAACGTGCCCAAATAAGAAGGTTCTCAAGTAAATTATACAGCATTCCCGAAGAATTCTTCATTTCTTCAATCAGCTCATTTTTATCACTTTCCGAAAGATCTTCTTCTTTATCAAGCAAAAGTTCAGTAATTGATTTAAAAGAGCCCAACGGACTTCTTAGATCATGTGCAATTATGGAGAAAAAGCTATCTTTTGTTTTATTCAAGTCTTCCAATTCAGCATTTTGCTCCTGAATTATTTTATTTTTTTCTTCCAATGAATGATTATTCAGTTGCAGTAATTTCTGTTTATTTCGCTTCTCTATCAAATATATTGACATAAAAAAGACAAACAACGTCATTACAATAGAAATGAATACCAAAACCTTACGTTGCTCTATAATCTCCTTATTTTGAAGTTCCAGTCTGTTGCTAGTCTCTGCCTCGGATACAACATACTTATTAATTCCATTTTGATATTCTCCTATATATTTATAATTAATTTTCTGAAATTCATAAGCTTGCCTGTAATTTCCAAGATGATAATTTGATTCAGCTAAAATACGGCTAAGCATCCGTTTAAATACCAAAACATTCAGTTTATCAGCAAGTATATAACCCTTTTGACTATAGACAAGAGCTCGTTTGAAATCACCTTTCATCTCATACAGTCTTCCATAGTTATAGTAAACATTTATCAACATTTCTTCCTTTCGAAGATGAAGAGCATAGTCCATCGCAATATTTAAACAATATTCGGCAGAATCGTATTGATTCAGTTCTCGGTATGCCGAACCAATAACATTGTATAATGAAGAGAATTGAGAGGAATCGCTTCCTATGTATTGTAATCCGGTTTTTGCAATAAACATCGATTTACGGAATCTCTTTTGTTCAAACAAAATAGAAGCCATTCTGTCATAAATATTTACCAGATATTTTTTTTCATTCAAGCTTTTTGCAATTTCAAGAGCCTTAATAAGATTAATGATCCCGCGATTATAACCCGCTACAGATCGATAGTGCTCAGAAAGTGAAATATACAATCTACATCTATCAACATTTTTTCCATACTTTTCAATAAAATTACTGGCCTCAAAATAAAAATCTGACGCCTTATCAAGTTCCCCTTTAAATTGAAAATAATCACCCAAAATCAGCGATGCTTTAGCTTTTCCGGCATAATATTCAATATCAGCAGATTGATCATAAGCCTTTTTAGAAAAATTAAATTGAGATATAGAGCCTTGAGGAAACCTTTCTGCAGATCGTAGCAAAAGATCAACCTTATTTTTTTCTTTATTGTCAATTCCGGCATAGGTACTAAATACGATGAGCATTAATAAAACTAATGCAAACAGCCTGGTATTGTTAACAAAAACGATCTGAATTCTCAGTTTCAGAAACATGTAAATGGGGGATTGGCGTTGCAAAGTTCTTGTTTTAAATTAAGAACACCAAATTTCTAGAAATATTTTAGCGCTACACAGACATTTCTCTTACATAAATAAACCGCTGTATTGTTTACATTTGCAAACTTAAACATATCGGTTTATGATTCTTTTTGAAGAAGCTATTCAAATAATTAACAATCAAGACTGTATTCCTTCGTCAGAAACAATTGAGATGAGAAAAAGCACAAGCCGCATTCTGTCATCAGATTTGTTTTCCGACATGAATATGCCCCCTTTTGATAAGTCGGCAGTGGATGGATATGCCTGTAAACGTGTAAATCTGCTCAACGAATTAGAGGTTACCGGAATCATTGCAGCCGGATCCACATCCGAAAAAGAAATTGGCGAAAAACAATGTATCAAAATCATGACCGGAGCACCAATTCCCAAAGGTGCTGATTGCGTTATCATGGTTGAAGAAACAGAAATTATCCGTGACAATCATATCCGCTTTACAGGCACTAAAACCAATGATAATATCTGTTTTTTGGGTGAAGATGTAAAGAAAGATGCACTGGTATTAAAAAAAGGAACATTAATTCGTCCTCAGGAAATTGCAGTAATCGCTTCGGTAGGAGCATATCAGGTCTCTGTTTTCAGGCAACCCACAATTGGAATAATTTCAACCGGAGATGAACTGGTTGAGCCTGAGAATATTCCTTCTGCATCACAGATTCGAAATTCAAATGCCTGGCAATTGGTTGCACAAGCTGAACAAGCAGGCTGTATTACAAATTATTACGGAATAGCAAAAGACAATAAAGCAGATACTAAGGCCAAAATAGAACTATCGATGAGTCAAAACAACATCACCCTCCTGACAGGAGGTGTTTCGATGGGTGATTTTGACTACGTCCCTGAAATTTTACATGAATCAGGCATTGAAATATTATTCAAAAGTATAGCTGTTCAGCCAGGACGTCCTACCCTTTTTGGAAAGAAAGAAGATAGGTTTGTTTTCGGGCTTCCTGGAAATCCTGTTTCTTCTTTCGTTCAATTCGAACTCCTTGTTAAACAATTGATTTACAAATTATCAGGGAGAATTAACAAGCCAGAATTTACGCCTGTTATTGCTGGAGATAGTTTTAAACGCAAGAATATCAGCCGAAAAGCATTTATTCCTGCAAATTTTTATAAAGGACAAATATTTCCGGTAAGCTATCACGGTTCGGCTCATATTCATGCATACACTTCTGCCAATGCATTGGTTATGATGGAAATAGGGCAGTTAGAAATTAAAGAAGGAGAATGGGCAAATGTTAGATTCTTATAACCGGAATATTAACTACTTACGAATATCTCTAACCGACAGATGTAATCTTCGCTGTACCTATTGCATGCCCGAAGAGGGTGTTAAACATATTGATCATCAGGAAATTTTAAGTTTTGAAGAAATTATAGAGTTTACCAAAACATCTGTAAGTTTAGGGATTGATAAAGTAAGGATTACAGGTGGGGAACCATTGGTACGCAAAGGTGTCGTTAATCTGGTTGAAATGCTGACCACTATTGAAGGGATCAAAGATCTGAGTATGACTACTAATGCCACTTTGCTCGATAAATTTGCAATGCCTCTCAAACAAGCAGGTCTTCACAGAATAAACATCAGTCTGGACACTTTAAATCCTGATAAATTTCATGCCATCACGCGATTAGGAAATATCCAGGACGTTTACAACGGAATAGATGCCGCACTACACGCAGGGTTCTATCCCTTAAAAATAAATTGCGTGATTCAACACAGCAAAGATGAACCTGACGCTCAGGAAGTTGCTCTATACGCACAACGAAAAGGAATTGAAGTACGTTTTATTCCGCAAATGAATCTCGAAAACGGAAGTTTTGGTCAGGTAATCAATGGAGAAGGAGGTAAATGCCACAAATGCAATCGTTTACGCCTAACAGCCAACGGCAAAATAAAACCCTGCCTTTTCTCTGATCTTGAAATAGACATCCGAAAAACCGGGTATAAAGAAGCCATCCAAATGGCAATAGGGATTAAACCAGAAAAAGGAATTCAGAATCACAACAACCTCTTCAATAGCATGGGAGGATAAACATCAGTATATGAATAATTTATCACATATCAACGAAGAAGGCAAGGCAAACATGGTCGATGTGAGCACCAAACCAATCCAGATCAGAACAGCCCGTGCAAAGGGTTTTATCCGTATGAAGCCTGAAACGTTAATCCTGATTCGTGAAAATCAAATTAAAAAAGGAGATGTTCTCACTATTGCCGAAATAGCTGGTATTCAAGGAGGCAAACGGACTTCGGAACTTATTCCCCTTTGTCATCCGTTAAACATTCAGAAAATTGATGTAAAAGCAAAACTTTGTGATGAAGGGATCAAAGTAGAATCTTTTGCGAAATGTTCCGGGCAAACCGGGATTGAAATGGAAGTTATTATGGCTACCTCTATTGCATTAATCACGCTCTACGATATGTGCAAAGCAGTTGATAAACAAATGGTTATTGAACGAATTGAATTGATTGAAAAGATAAAAGAGTAAGAGTGAGAGGTGAAAAATGAGGGGTAATTTAAAATGGCACAATTAAAAATACATTCAGTAAATATTTCAGAGAAGAAAGGGACAGTAAAATGCAGTGTTCCTTCTATTAATCTTACCTTCAACGGAGTTGAAAAAGATGCACATTCCGGTAAATGGCACCGACAGGTTAGCTTGCTGGGAATAGAAAGTTTTCAGAAATTTGAAGTAATGGCCGGACGTAAGCTTGCCTTTGGTGAGTTTGCCGAAAATATTACTACAGAAGGCGTTACACTCTACCACACCAAACCTTTCGACATTTTTAGAAATAATGATATCGAGCTTGAAGTGACCCAGATCGGGAAAAAATGCCATGGTGACCGTTGTGCTATTTATCAGGAAGTAGGTAATTGCGTGATGCCCAAAGAAGGAATTTTTGCACGCGTAAAAGTTCCGGGAATACTCAAACCAGGAGATGTGCTAGAATACATACCTAAAGTATTCAAGGTACAAATTATTACACTTAGCGACCGCGCTTCCGCCGGAGAATATGAAGATCGTAGCGGTCAGCAAATTGTGGAACGTGTGGAAAATTATTTCAGAGAACTCGATCGTCAATTTATTGTTCGTAAAAGTGTGATTCCTGATGATGCAGAAATACTCCGCTTTCAACTGGAACAAGCTCAGAACGAAAATATCGACATACTCATAACCACCGGAGGAACTGGCATCGGACCCCGGGATATTACTCCCGATATTGTAAAGACGTATCTCGATAAAGAGATTCCCGGAATTATGGAGATGGTTCGCCACAAATACGGACAAGAAAAGCCTATGGCATATATCAGCAGATCGATAGCCGGGGTGATAAAAAACACTTTCGTTTACACTCTGCCCGGAAGCCTGAAAGCTGTAGATGAGTACCTGAATGAAATTCTCCCTTTGCAGGAACATCTCTTTTTTATGTTGTACGGAATTGATAATCATTAATATCATGGACAGAAACACCGCCCTAGAACTACTCTTTACCCACGTTGAATCAGATAGTTTGCGTAAGCACTCACTCGCATCCGAAGCTGTAATGAAATCTCTGGCTCGTCAGTTAAAACAAGATGAAATCCATTGGGGACTAGCCGGACTTCTGCACGACCTTGACGTGGAAATTACCCGTGATACTCCTGAATTTCATGGAATGAAAACGTTAGAACTGCTTCAGCCTTTTAAATTACCGGAAAATTTGCTACAGGCTATCCGGATGCACAATGAGTTTGCTACAAAACTGGAACGTACAGAACAGTTCGACATTGCACTGGCAGCCGGAGAAACTATTACCGGACTTATCACGGCAACTGCTTTGGTTTATCCCGATAAAAAGCTTTCATCCGTAAAGGTAAAATCCATCGTGAAACGCATGAAAGAAAAGAACTTTGCCGCCAGTGTAAAACGTGAAAACATTCTGGAATGTGAAAAAATCGGCATTCCTATCGAGACCTTTGCTACAATAACCCTGACTGCTATGCAGGAGATTGCCGAAGAATTGGGAATGTAATAGAAGTGACAACAGATGAGATGAGATGAGATGAGATGAGCTTCGTATTTCAAGATATAGATTTTATTATAACTAATATTATTCGAATTATTTATAAAGTTTCACCAATACTCTTTGAACATCTCCCATGAAAAAGCTCTTCTTCTACCTGATTTTTTGTCATATTGCAGCTTTTGTAGCAGGGCAATCACTGAAATTATCCGGTGGATATCTAATCACTTCTTCTTTAAATAATAACAGCATTCCCCATCAGAAAGTTTCGGCCAACGCTTCTGATAATTACGCTATTACTTTAAGCTTAGAGGGTCTTAAACTCCGAAGAATCAATCTGATGCTTACACTGGGATTTTGTGCGGCTGATGGCCGCTTTTCATCTTCTTCAAGCGGTCTGGGTGGTGGAAATTCCACCTCTGCAAGCTATAACAAAAGCCAGTTAAATATCGGGTTTTATCCTTACTGTTTTAAGCTGTTAAAAAAATTACAAATTTCGTTTGGTACTGAATATTTTATCGTTATCCACAGTTCTTACTCAGGCTCTGATTATAATTGGATCATGAGTCATCCCAGTATTACGAATCCTAAAGATGAAACGGTTTTAAAGAGTCAGTTTTTTAGAGCTGCAGTTCAGTTATCATCTGATTTCAACCTCAATGAAAAATGGGCAATTACGCCTCTGTACAAATTTTCGATTGGCCTGGGAAGCGAATTTACCAATGTTCCGGTAGCTCCTACAAGTGTTTTTCACAACTTCGAACTAGGGCTTAAACGAAAGCTTTAAACGCTTCGCTTCCCCAAAATGCACCTCGTTTATTAATTGTACCTTTGCTGCTTACAAACAAGGGATCGGAATGAATTACAGCTCAATTTTATCAAATTTTGGTATTACTGCACTCAACGAAATGCAAAAGGCTGCATTAGAAGCAATTCAGGAGCCTCAGGATGTAATCCTCCTCTCTCCTACCGGATCGGGAAAAACACTTGGATTTTTACTGCCGATTTTGCAGTTATTAAGCACCGAAACGGAAGGCGTACAAGTACTCATCCTTGTTCCTTCGCGTGAACTTTCTATCCAGATTGAGAAAGTTTTTAAGCAAATGGGAACCCAATTCAAGATCAACTGTTGTTATGGAGGGCATTCTGTTCGTATTGAAGAAAATAATTTACTTGAACCACCAGCGGTTCTAGTGGGGACTCCGGGACGTATTGCTCATCATCTGCGAAAACACAATGTACACGTTCGGGATACTCAAATTTTAATTTTGGACGAGTTTGATAAATCGCTCGAATTAGGGTTCAAAGATGAGATGGAATACATCGTCCATCAATGCAACAGACTCGAAAAAAGAATTTTAACCTCGGCAACTTCCCTTGACGAAATTCCGGATTTTGTTGGATTACAAAAGAGTAAGACACTCAAATTCACCACGGAGCATCAGGAAATGGAGTCGAAACTGGAACTGAAACAAGTGTTAGTTCCGGGAGATGACAAACTGGAAGCCTTGATGTTATTACTGGGCAAACTTGATTCAAAATCGACAATTGTTTTCTGCAATCACCGAGATACCGTAAGCCGGATTTCGGAACAACTCCGTCGTTATCACATCGATCATGCCATTTACCATGGAGGCATGGAACAGATCGAACGTGAAAAAGCACTTATCCGCCTTCGCAACGGAAGCGTTCATTTTCTGATAACCACCGATCTCGCTTCCCGTGGATTAGATATTCCAGAAATTGAAGCCATCGTCCATTATCACCTCCCTCCAACCGAAGAGATCATGATTCACCGCAATGGTCGAACTGCCCGCATGCACGCTAACGGAACTGCCTATTTCATTCTGGATAAGGGCAATTATCTGCCTCCATTTTTAGACTATACTCCTGAAATTGAAGAGTTGCCAAAAGAAATGCCAATACTCAAGGCTTGCGAATGGAAAACAATTTACATTGCCGGAGGGAAAAAGGATAAAGTTAGCAAGGCTGATGTAGCGGGAATGCTGATTCAAAAAGGGGAACTCCATAAGGATGAGCTGGGAAAAATCGAAATTCTCGACCATTCTGCCTATGCTGCCGTAAAAGCCAGTAAAGTTTTGAACGTTCTACAGCTCGTTAAATTCGAAAAGATAAAAGGCAAAAAGTATAAAATTGAAATAGCATCGTAAAAACAGAAAAATATCCAGCCTTTGGCTCCAATATTTATTAAATATCAAACAACTAGCTGTTGAATACATTCGATACAGGATAATTATGGACTGATCTTTACCAGAATAGTTCCGGGTTTATGCCAAATTCACTTAGTATTATTTTTTACATTTGCATTCAACATATTGAACATCTGATTTTTCAACAAAGGCTAACGATAATATGAAAATATTCATTCTTTTACTACTCCTCACAATTCTTTTATTTCCAAAAATTCAAGCTCAGCGAGATGCCAACTCCATCATTGCAAAACTTTTGAGTGGCAACGACATGTTTGAGTTGGAAGAACAATATCTGAAACATAAAGCAGATTTAATTCCCATGATGGATTACCTGAGCCGTTCGCTTCTTTACAATGCCTTTAACCAACCTCAACATGCCAGCAACACACTCGACACCTTAATCCGCGTATACAACAATGAACTAGGATTTAATTCTGTGTGCAATTTAATATTACTGAGAGCCGAAGCATTGGCAAATAATCTTCAATATCCTGAATCCATACAATTATTACAATCATTCCAAAGTCAACATATTGATTCTATTTCGGAAGAGATAAAAGAGAAGATTAAATCATCTGTTGAATTTAAAAAAGCGCTTATGAATCAACCGCTTCCTGAATTAATCAGGCCCTCTGCAGATTGCATTATTGATTTTACCACCGAACAAATCGGAAGAGGTACCCTAATGTTTGTACCATGTAAGGTAAACGGGAAAAAAGCTAAAATGATATTTGATACCGGATGTTCCACCTTTAATTTTTCATCAGAAAGCTTTGCAAAAGAACATGGATTCAGGATGGTAATGGATTCTTTGATGATTTCGGGTGTTGGCTCGGGAATGGGGTGGCTGGGTATTGCTGACAGCATTTCTATCGGAGAGATTATCTACAAAAATGCGTTATTTATTGTTGCTCCAGAATCGCCATCAGATACGGTCTACAAAGTAGATGCAGTTTTAGGAAACGGATTCCTGAAAACAATTGGAGAAATTCAGATTATGCCTGAAGAAATGAAAATCATATTTCCGGTTACATTTACAAAATTCACAGGTAATACACATAATATGATGGTTCAAAATGGGCAATCATACCTGAACATAACGTATAAAAAACAACGTTTACTCATGCACTTTGACACCGGAAATGTAAGCTCCGACTTATATAAACCATTCTATAACAAACACAAGAAATGGGTTGAGCACAAAGGCAAAAAAGACACTATCAAGGTAGGCGGTTTTGGAGATATAAAAGTGCAAAACACCTATCAGCTTTCCAAAATAAAGCTCAGCCTGTCAAATATACGATTTTCTCTTAAAAACATCCACGTAAATACGGATAGTTCTATTGATTATCAATGGATAGAAGATGGATCACTTGGTATGTCGTTTATACAACAATTTAAAAAAGTTACCATTAGCTATCACTCAATGCGTGTGGACGTAAAATAATATTAATTTAAATTTCTATTATGAATATGTATTACAAATTCCCTGAACAACCTAACAAAACAAAACCGCTGATAGCAATTACATTATCCGTTATTTTCACTTTCCTGATCAGTTTTTTATATGGAATTATTATTACATTTTCACCCTTCGTTTACATCAATTTTTTTATAACAGTTGGCTTTGGTATTGTCATTGGCTATGTGATTCGAATATTCATGAAAATATTTACAGTCATTGATAAATCAATTGCCTTATACACTTCTGTAATTTGTGGAATATTGGGGCTTTACTTTTCCTGGGTGGTGTATATCCTTTACTTTTTACCGGATATTCCTCTTATGAAGGCCTATTTTTCTGATTTCTATCTAGTATTTAAACCTTTATCTGTATTTAAGGTAATTAGAGAAATTAACAGAACTGGATTATGGTCTGTTTTTGGGATTACCTTTAAAGATTGGGCATTAACATTTGTATGGCTCATCGAAGCTATAATCATTATTTTAGTTCCTTATTTGCTCGTAAAAAAGCAACCTCAAGCTCCATTTTCAGAAAAACTTAACCAATGGTATAAAAAATATATCCTCTTTGAAGATTTTGAATCAATAACGATGAAGAAAGAGTTCTGTAATTTATTGACCTTAAATTGTATTGAAACTATTGAAAGCTTAAAAAAAGGGCTCGCATATCATCATTCAAAAGTTTCTATTTTCTATCTGGAAAATGAAGATGCTCAATACATCTCCGTAGAAAATATTCATACTAACAGAGATGGTAAAAATGAAATATCAACCAGTATTATTCATTTACTCACTATTAATACCCCAAATGCAAAATACCTCATTGATAAATACAATGGGAAAAAAGCTTTCGTATTTGATTATTAAAAACTAATTTATCAACACAAAATAACAACAATGAAAAGAACACTCATTATTATTATTCTACCAATTTTAATAATTAGTTGCAATACACCTAAAAGGATTAACAAGAACACAATCCACAAGATTGAAGCGATAACTCCCAAATCAAATGAGTTATCTAATTATTATCTGACCATCAAAATTGAGAGTTTGAAGTCGATGAATTCAATCGCTGAAACAAAAAAGCTAAACTCAAAACTTATTCCGGCACTCTTATTTTGGAAATGGGAAAAGAACATCAAATGTGACATTAACCCAAAAATTCCAGTTCAGTTGCTTTATAAAAACTTAACTCAAAATCCTGAAAACAAGGAACTAAAAACGAAGTTAAACGGGATGCATTTAGAGCTTGCCATTGATAGTATTCCTTCCGGTTTTCTATACGTAAATAAAGGGTTTTCAATTATTTTCATTATTGGCTTTATAACCAATGAATTAGAAACAATTTATCCCTCTAGTTCTAATTTGTCTTTCAGATATAAAATAATGAATAACGGCACGGTTGTTAAAGAGGGTTCTTTGACTATTGAAAATACTGATATTCCTCTTTCAAATCAGGCAAATTCGACCAGATACCTAACCTACTCTTATTTAGAACAATACAAAAACAACATCGAAAAACTATCGAAGACATTGACAACCATGATCATACGAGAGCTATAAATAGAATATCATAACTTTGACCCTGTCTTACTTATTTACTTTATTAACACTAAGCCGTTCACTTTTTTTTATTGAAGTATCTAAAGAGACGTTGAAGTACACTATCTTTGAAACATGAAAGCATTCTTTATTCACATCTGGTCTGTTATCAAAAACAAATATCTCCTAACTCTTATAATATTTGGGATCTGGATGATATTTCTGGACAAAAATAATTTGATTTCACAATTCAAACTTCGGGGAGAATTAAATGATTACCGCCATAAAAAAGAATACTATCTGAATGAAATAAAGAAAGATAGCACTACTTTGCATCAACTGTTTTCCGATAAACAAAACCTGATTCAGTTTGCCCGGGAACAATATTTAATGAAACGGGATAACGAAGATATTTACATGATTGTAAAAGAAAAAACGGAAGAGGAGTAATCCTCTTTTTTATTTTCAGTTTAGTCATCAGCTTAACCTTAATATAATTCTGTTTCTAATTTCGTACTTTTGCACTATGCAACTGATCGAACGTTATTTTCCGGGAATTAAACCTGAGCAACTGGCTAAATTTGCTCAACTTCAGGATTTGTACACTGAATGGAATGCAAAAATCAATGTGATTTCGCGTAAGGATATTGAAAACCTTGAGGAACGACATATTCTTCATTCACTGTCTATTGCAAAAGCTATTTCCTTTAAGCCCGGGAGTAAAGTAATGGATGTTGGAACTGGTGGTGGATTTCCGGGAATACCATTAGCTATATTATTTCCGGAAACAGAGTTTTATCTGGTTGATTCTATCGGAAAGAAAATACTGGTAGTGAATGCCATAGCCGAAGCTCTCGCGCTTTCCAATGTTAAAGGAATTCATGGCAGAGCGGAAACCATAAAAGAACCTTTCGATTTTATTATTAGCAGGGCAGTAACCACACTTCCTGAATTTTGGAGGTGGGTAAGCCGTAGTTTCGCTAAAAAGAGTCTCCACTCCACGCCTAACGGTATCCTTTACCTGAAAGGTGGAGATATTACGGAAGAACTTAAACCCTTCGGCAAAAAAGTAAAAGTTTGGGAATTAAAAGACTGGTACGCCGAGGAGTTTTTCAAAACCAAAAAACTGGTATATCTAAAAGCATAGATTCTACATCGTTACGTCAAGAAAACAGGCTTTTCCAGATTTGGGGCTCATCTTAGCAATCCTCCCTGTTGTATTATTCTGATCACCTTAAACCCCAAAACCCGGAAAAGGATGATTAAACTGTTTGTGTTTCCTATACTTAACGTATTGGGCATAGATTTATCTGAAATTTTGAGAGTATAAAAATAGAGAACGGAACAGAAGCCTTCGAGTTGTCTTAAATAAGCGTACGATATTATACAGATAAACAATCAATTAAAACGGTTCATCCTTAACTAAACACTCAAAAGCTATTAACCACCATGAGATAAATCGACTCCGTGTTCCGGTCTGTCGGTAAAATAAGCCTTTCTATCTAGTATCTTTTTTATACAGTAATGACGAGAATAGTTTTGCAGTATCGAAACTATAATCATCATGAAAAGAATATTCATACTGATCATCTTTTTAATTCTTTTGAGCATTCAAAAGAAAGCTGAATCGCAAAATTTTACACTTGCCCAGTGTATTCAATATGCACTTGAACATAATATTTCAGTTCAGCAAAGTAAACTTTCTGCCGAAACCAACAAAGTAAATGCTGAGCAAATCCGTAGTTCACGTTTTCCCTCGGTTGACGCTAATATTCGTCAGAATCATGTTTGGATTGACGAACAGCAAGCCCAAAGCGATAACTGGAAGTTTACTGGTAACAGTTTCACTTCTGCCGGAATAAATGCCAATGTAACTCTCTTTAACGGGTTTCGGACAAATAATGCTATCAAACAAGCCGAAAGTAATTATCAGGCAGGTTTGCTTGATGCTGAAACACGTAAAGAAAGTGTAATTCTTCAAGTTCTTCAGGCATATATGCAGGTTTTATACGCTGATGAACAAATTAAAAATGCAAAAAACCAGGTAGATTTAACTACAAAACAATTGGAATACGCCAAAGAACGATACAAAATCGGAGCTATCTCGCAAGCAGACTACCTTCAAATTGAATCACAGCTTGCTACTGAAAAGCTAACACTCACCAATGCAAATAACCAGCTTGCAAGCAATAAAACCAATCTGATGCAATTAATGGAACACCCGATAACCCAAAGTTTCTCGATTGAAAAGCCCGACCTCTCTCAACTCAAATATAATGATTCAATACCAGATGTTATGCAGGTGTATGCACTGGCACTGGCTTCCAAACCACAAGTACAAAGTATTGCTCTAAAAAGCAAAAGTGCAGAACTCGAAATTAGTAAAGCACAGGCAAATAAGCTCCCTACCCTGTCGCTTGAGGCAGGTGTAACTACAAATTATTCCGGAAAAGTCAGTCAATTAAGCTTCTCGTCTCAACTGGATCATAATTTTTCTCCCAGTATAGGCGTAACTCTTTCTATTCCAATTTTCAAACAAGGATTGATCAAATCACAAATTCAAAATGCACAAATTCAGCAGCAAATTACGCAACTCGATGGGCAGAGCACTCTAAATCAGCTTCGTAAAGATGTTGAAAATGCTTGTCTGGACGTAACTTCAAGCATTACTGAATATAAATCAGCTTTCGCTCAACAGCAAACTGCATCCGAATCATACGCAGTAGCTCAGGAACGTTTCTCAAAAGGCGTAATTAATTCTGTTGATTTCCTTTATCAGAAAACAAGTTTTATTAAAGCAGAAAGCACTCTTCTGCAAGCCCGTTATAACTTGTTATACAGCTTAAAAGTACTTGATTTCTATTCCGGAAAAGAAGTAAAATAGATCTGTCGCAGAAAGTAACTAATAAATAAAAAATAATTTATAAATAGATACATAAATTAAATATATAATGAAAAAGATTGCATTAAAAGGAATAATCGCACTGGTGGTGATAGCCGTTTTAGTACTCGGATTCAAAGCATGTAGCCCCAAAGAAGGTGGCATTGAAGTTGAATCATCCAAAGTAGAAAAAGAAGACGTAAGTAACACAATTACAGCTACCGGAACAATCGAAGCAATTACAACGGTACAGGTTGGAACTCAGGTTTCCGGAGTAATTAAAAAGCTCTATGTTGATTTTAATCAGCATGTTAAAAAAGGACAATTACTTGCTCAGATTGACGAAACAATGTTACGGGCACAGCTTAACCAAACCGAGGCTCAAGTAGCATCAGCTAAAGCCGAAGAAACATTTCAAAAGGCAAACTATGACCGTACTAAAGCTTTGTGGGAAAAAAATCTGATCTCAAAATCCGACTATGACCAGGCTCTTTATAATTATTCACGTGCAAAAGCATCATTAACATCGGCAGAATCTGAATATCAGCGTTCCAGAACAAACCTTTCGTATGCTTCAATTTATTCGCCAATTGACGGAGTGGTACTAAACAGAGCTGTTGATGAAGGACAAACTGTTGCTGCCAGTTTCAACACACCCGAAATCTTCACCATTGCGAATGACCTTACTCAAATGGAGGTTCAGGCTGACGTTGATGAAGCAGATATCGGACAGATAAAGCTAAATCAAACCGTAGATTTTACGGTAGATGCGTTTCCTGATGATCACTTTCAGGGAAAAGTTACTGAAATACGTTTGAAACCTACTGTAACCTCAAATGTGGTAACCTATACCGTAATTATTCAGGCACAAAATCCTGAAAAAAAACTGATGCCAGGCATGACTGCCAGTGTAAATATCATTGTTGAATCAGCAAAAGATGCGCTAACAATTTCTTCAAAAGCCTTGAAATTCTGGCCTGACGAAACTATGATTCCATTATTGAAAGAACCTCTGACAAAAAAAGAATCAGAAACAGGACAAACACGAACTATTTGGATATATGACGGGCAAGTGCTTCATAAAAAAACAGTTACTATCGGCATCAATGATGGAACCAAGGTACAAGTTATAAACGGCATCAGTGAAAAAGACGAAATTGTAACATCCGTAAAAGTGACCCAGAGTGGTAAAAAAAGCTCGGGTAGCCCATTTATGCCAAAACCACCAATGAGAGACAAAAAAAAGTAAGAACCATGTCGAAAACAATCATATCAACTGAAAAACTGCGTAAAGATTTTCATGTAGGCGATATCACTGTACATGCTCTTCGCGGAATAGATTTAGCTATTAATCAGGGAGATTTTGCAGCAATAATGGGAACCAGTGGAAGTGGGAAGTCAACTATGCTGAACATCTTAGGGTGCCTGGATAAACCCAGTGCAGGTACTTACCTTCTGGACGACACAGACATGAGTAAGCTTAACAAAAATGAACTTGCCCGGCTGCGTAATCATAAATTAGGATTTGTATTTCAATCCTACAATCTCCTGCCCCGTACTTCTGCCCTCGAAAATGTAGAACTTCCTCTCTATTATAACATGTCTGTTTCCGCTCGTGAACGCCGAAAAAGAGCAGAAGAATCGCTCAATCTGGTGGGCTTATCGGACAGAATGCATCATATGCCCAATCAATTATCCGGAGGTCAGCAACAACGTGTGGCTATCGCCAGAGCGTTGGTTAATGATCCGGTAGTCATTCTTGCTGACGAAGCTACTGGAAATCTGGACACACGAACATCCTATGAAATAATGGCTTTATTCCAAGATCTGAATAAGCAGGGAAAGACCATTGTATTTGTAACACATGAACCTGATATTGCTGCATTTACATCCCGTAAAATTGTATTCCGGGATGGATTAATTGTACATCAGGAAAAAGTTGAAAAATTCAACGATGCTCGTAAAATGCTCGAAGCATTACCCCAGAATCTTGAATCTTAATTCTATGTCACCAAGCTGTTTTCATGAGTATCTTATTATTCAGCTACACTTTCACTATTATGTTTTTATTAATGGATTTTAGACATAGATTGTAAATCACTTAAAGAAAACTGTCATGAATATAAAAAATCTTATAAAAATTGCATTTTACGCAATCCGCCGGAATAAATTCAGAGCATTTTTAACCATGCTCGGAATTATTATCGGAGTTGCTTCTGTAATTGCAATGCTTGCTATTGGAGAAGGTTCTAAACAAAGTATCCAGAATCAAATCAGTAGCATGGGGTCCAATATGGTTTTTGTAATGCCTGCTTCTCAGCAAATGGGGGGAGTTCAGCAAGGAGGAGCAAATATGGAAGTCCTTGATGTTGAAGATGCAGAAGCAATTTCCAAAAGCTGCCCGTCCATAACAGCTACCTCCCCCGAAGTACGTAGTTCCGGGCAGGTTGTTTTCGGAAATGAAAACTGGCCTACTTCATTTTATGGTGTTGATGTTGGATATCTCGAAATCAAAAAAATGGGAATCGAAAGTGGACGTATGTTCACTGAACATGAGGTTGAATCAGCAGCTAAAGTGATTGTTATCGGGCAAACTGTTGCCGAAAATCTGTTCGGAAAAGGTGTTGATCCGGTAGGGAAAACTATACGCTTTCGAAATATCCCACTCAAAATCGTTGGCTTATTATCCGAAAAAGGAGAAAACTCTTTCGGACAAGATCAGGACGACGTAATTCTGGGTCCATATTCCACCGTTCAAAAACGAATTCTGGCGATTACCCATATCCAGGCAATTTTTGCTTCGGCAAAGAGTGAAGCATTGACGACACAAGCCACAACTGAAATCACTGCTGTATTACGTCAACGCCACAAAATTGCAGATAATGCAGACGACGATTTCCAAATTCGCACGCAGGCTGAATTAGTAAGTACTTTCAGTTCTATTAGCAACTTGCTTACCATTCTTTTAGGCGCAATTGCAAGTATTTCGTTGCTTGTTGGTGGTATCGGAATTATGAACATCATGTATGTGTCTGTTACTGAACGAACCCGTGAAATTGGTTTACGAATGTCAATCGGAGGTCGTGGAATTGATATCCTGATGCAATTTTTGATTGAATCAATGTTGCTTAGTATCATTGGAGGGATAATAGGTATACTACTCGGAGTTGGAGCATCCTCTGTAATAGGCTCAATCACAGGATGGCCTATCACTATCGTTTACTCATCAGTAGTACTCGCATTTCTTGTTTGTACTGCAATTGGTATATTCTTTGGCTGGTACCCGGCTCGTAAAGCTGCAAACTTAAATCCAATAGATGCATTGCGCTATGAATAATTCTTATATTTGGCAAACATATACAATCCCTATGTCTAAAAAAATCATATCCGGAAAGACTTTAAAAATCACTATTCACCTATTGATATGGTTGTTAATCTTATCAATACCCTCCTTTTTTCTTTCAAACACTATTGACGATAAAGGACATTTTCTGGGTAGATTCTATTTTAGGGTTTTAATGAATGGATTATTTTTCTATATCAGTTATTTAGTATTTGTACCTCAACTTTACCTTCAAAATAAAAAACTCATTTACCTGTTAGTAAGTATTCTATCTGTAGTGTTTATCTTTATAATTGATGCGTTTTTAGTAGAAAGAATTTTCCCGGATGACGAATTCAGAAGAATCATGGGACACGTAAATGAAGTACTTGCCCAACAAAATATAGATATCAGGCCACCTTTCCCTGAGATGAAGTTTCTCGGCTCCATTGTTCTGAATCTTCTTCTGGCTGGTTCTGCTCTTGGTATTCGTCTTGCAGAAGCACTTTCACAAAAAGAAGATACTCAAAAAGAGCTTGAAAAACAAAGACTTGCCACAGAACTCACCATGCTTAAAAATCAGGTTAGCCCTCATTTTTTTTTCAATACGCTCAACAATATCTATTCTTTAACAGAAAGTAATCCGGATAAATCACGTAAGGCCATCTTAAAACTATCGCGTATGATGAGGTATTTGCTTTACGAAACCAACAATGAGCTTACCCCATTGTCAAAGGAAATTGATTTCATGAACGATTATATTGAGCTTATGAAATTACGATTAACCAATAAAGTAGTCGTAAACAGCTCATTACCCTTTAAAGAAGATTGTGATACAATTTCAATTCCACCTTTGCTGTTAATTCCGTTTATTGAAAATGCCTTTAAGCATGGAGTAAGCAACAGAGAAGCTTCTTTCATTGAAATCAATATGACAATCGGAATAAAAAAAATCGAATTCATCTGTCATAATTCCAAGTTTGAAAACGTAAGCGAAATTATTGAGCCGGGAGGAATTGGGTTGGAAAATGTTCAAAAACGACTTGAGTTGATATATCCGGGCAACTTTTCTTTACATATTCAATCCAATCAAAACGACTACCTCGTAAGGTTAAGTTTAAATTTAATCTAAACAAAAATGATTGCAACTATCGCCATAGATGATGAGCCATTAGCACTTGAACTTGTAGAAAGTTACATCCGGAAAACTCCGTTTTTGGAGTTAATAGGAACCTTTGACAACCCGTTGAGCGCCATGGAGTATATGCAAGAGAATCATGTAGATTTAGTCTATCTTGATATTCATATGCCAGATTTGAGCGGGACGCAATTTGCTAAAATGCTTATGAATGGCCCCAAGGTAATTTTCACAACTGCCTATGAAAAGTATGCATTGGAAAGCTACAAATTGGATGTTATAGATTATTTACTGAAACCTTTTGGTTATGAAGAGTTTTTACATGCAACCCTCAAAGCAAAGGAGCGAATCCAGCTTTTTCATCAGCCACAGGTTCAGATAGAAGCAACCAATGAATTTCTGTTTTTAAAATCGGAATATAAAATAAGGCGAATCAACTTCAACGACATCATTTATATTGAAGGTTTGAAAGATTATGTAAAAGTTTTTTTGACAGGAAAAGAATACCCATTGCTGTCGCTAAGCTCTCTAAAGCAGTTGGAAAGCCGATTACCTTCTGATAAATTCATGAGAGTTCACAGGTCATTTATTGTTAATCTTCAACGCATTGAAATTATTGAACGTAACCGGATCGTATTTGGACAAGAGTGGATTCCAATCGGTGATCAATACAAAGAAGAGTTCCAGAAATGGGTTGATCAGAACTTTTTATAAAAAATTCTACCGATAAATCTTCCTTGCATTTAATGCATTCCAGTATTTACGGGCATTTGCTTCGTGTTCTGCCTTGGTTTCTGCGAAATTGTGATAGCCAGAGAAGTCTTCTTTAGCACAAAAATAAAGATAGTTTGTCTTATTATAATTTAATACAGCATCAATAGCCGGAATGGAAGGAATACAGATAGGACCCGGAGGTAATCCTTTATATTTGTAAGTATTGTAAGGAGAATCATACTCTGTGTGGACATTTAAGATTCTACGCAAAGTAAAATCACCTACTGCATATTTTACGGTTGGATCAGCCTGAAGCAGCATTCCTTTTCGAAGTCGGTTATAATAAACGCCCGCAATTGTTGGACGTTCGTCATTCTTTTGTGATTCTTCTTCAACAATAGAAGCCAGAGTAATCACTTCAACCGGGGTAAGGTTCATCTTTTCTGCTTTTTCCATTCTGCCTGTATTCCAGAACAATTCTGACTCTTTCACCATACGGTTTAAAAATTTCTTAGCCGTTGTAGTCCAGTAAAACTCGTACGTATTAGGGATAAACAACGAAATAACAGTATTTGAATTATATCCGTTTTCGGCAAGAAAAGCGGAATCATTCAGCATAGTAAGAATAGATACGGAATCGGCTTCCAGTTGCGACGCAATGCGTCCTGCAAACTGTTCTTTCGTACGAATGTTATGAAATACAACCTTCACAGGCTCTTGAACTCCCGAGCGCAACAAGTTCACTAACTGATTATTACTCATGCCATTTCTGAGCATATATCTTCCTGGTTGAACTTTGTTTTTATAATGTTTTTTACTCGCAATAAAATCAAATGTTGAGTTATTACGCAACAACTTCTGCTTTTGAAGCGACTCATATACACTTTTATACGTACTTCCGGTGTAAACATAAAACCATTGTGGTTTCCCATCTTTGGTATTTACATTCGAACCAAAAACAACCCAGGCAAATACTGCTATACAAAGTAAAATCAGTGCACCTAATGCACTTACAGAATAGATAATTATTCGTTTACGATTCATTTGGTTTGTAATAAAAGTTGAAGAAAATATACATCTGTAAGTTTTTCAGCTCTGATTAACCAATCTTTATTTGTACCGGTAATTTTAAATCCTGCATTTTGGAACAGAGCTAAACTAACGTTATTTGTAACTGCAATTGTGCAATGTAATTGATGAAGATTTAAAATATCTCTTGCATATTGAACCATCTGGAGCAGAGCTTTCGTCCCTACTCCTTTTCCTCTGTATTTTTCCGAAACAAAGATTCCTATTCCGGCACGCCTGTGAATAGGATTATATTCAAAAAGATCAAGGGTTCCTACAGTTTTCACCACACCATCTTCAAGAATATCAATCATTTGACGCAATTGTTTCGAAATAGTCATATCATAGTCACGTGCTTCACGAACAAAAAGCTCGAGCATAAATTTTGAATACAACTGATAGGTTTCACTGATAAACCAGTTATAAGGATTATTTTCCCATTCATAAATCAGGTCAACATCTTCAGGTTCAATTGATCGTAGCCTTACTGTTTCTATTTTACACATAATCAAATATTTATCTCACCATTAAACACTTTCATTACGGGCCCGGTAAGATAGATGTTGTTAAACCTGTTCTCTGTTTTACGAAAAGCCACTTCCAGATTTCCGCCTAATGTTCGAACTGGAATAACCCCTTCCAAGATATTGTTTAACGATGCATATGTCAGGCTTGATGCAGTAACGCCCGTTCCACAAGCAAGCGTTTCATCTTCTACCCCTCTCTCGTATGTCCTGACAAACAATCTGTCGTCAATCATCTGCACAAAATTTACATTCGTTCCTCCTGGCTTAAATTGTTCAGAATATCGTAAATTCCTGCCCACTTCAACTACTGGGAAATCTGCGAGATTGTCTACAAATTCAACGTAATGAGGAGATCCTGTATTTGTAAAATACCCCTTATCAAGCGAAGAAACCTCTTCTACATCAATCATTTTTAGTTTAATAAACCATTCATTACAGGTAAAACACAAAATTTGAGCTTCGTGAGGACCATCAATAGCCAGAAAATGAACATTCTCGCTTGTAAGCATTCCCAATGAATGCGCGAAAGCGGTAATACAACGACCACCATTTCCACACATACTCGCTTCTCCTCCATCCGAATTGAAGTAACGCATCTTAAAATCGTAATCATCATCATTTTCAAGCAGCATCAATCCATCTGCTCCAATTCCTAAATGACGATTACATAAAAATGCAACATTTTCAACAGATGAATCAAACTCATGATTTCGATTGTCTATCAGGATGAAGTCATTCCCGGCTCCATGATATTTCTCAAATGAAACAAGGCTCATTTCAATATTTTATTATAGAACGCAAAAATAGAACTAATTCTTCAAACTGTGCTTTTTCACTTTGTCGAGTTGAACAAATTCCTCACTTTGTTGCAACTCATAAGCCCAACCCTTGTATATCATCAGCAGTTGGTCTCCAGTTTGCTCCAGTTTCATTTTTTCGGGTTCGTACACTCCAAACAAAACCAACTTATTGCTTCCCAACTTATAACCACTATAATTAATTGGCGATTTCCAAAACTCAACCCTTAAGTAAGGGTTCATTACGAGGTTATCATCAATCAATAAAGAGTCAACTCTTTTTGAATCTGTGTTTATACTTTTAATCTTGATATTATTTATAAAAAGAAGTTCATCACGGGCAACTTCAACATCTTCATAACTAGCAGATGTATAATAAATTGTATCTGTTAAAAACTCATCATCCTGAGCAGATACAACATTATTATCTGTTGAAACTGAGTTTCTGACTACCGTTTTTTTCTTTGAAGGTTTTTCCTGTTCTGCAACCAACGATATTTTTTCCGTATCTTCTGCTCTGTTAATTGACTCTAGCGGGTTGATTGACATAAAAAATCGTATATTATACTTTTGAATTCCCCATACAGCAAAAGCCCCGATGAAGAACCCTAAAAAGATCCCCCACAACAAAAAAAAGTATTTTGTACGTTTCTTTTCCATCCTCCTTAGCAAATGTTATATACAAAGATAGGCTAAAACAGGGTTGAATAAATTTTCAATAAAAAATTTAGAGCATTGGTTATTCTGCAATTGAAAAAATAAACGGATTCAATTAAAGTTCGTGTTCATAACTACCTATATAGCAAATTGTTTTAGTAGAAAAGACCTGAGATACCAACTCCAAACATCAGGATATTACCTGAAATCTTATCTCCAGATTTTTCTAATTCAATAAAATGGTATCCTCCCTCAATTGTTAGTCCAATATGATTTTTCAAGGGTATTATTATACCCAAATTCAACACTATATCAGAACCATCAAAAGAGTATATGACTCTGATATTGAAATAAATCTATAGGATAATGTTAAATAGGGGAATAATGTACTTTTTTCATTTCCAAAAAATATTCCGATATGAGGGCCAAATACTAATTCGGACATTGAAGTATGGTAGCTTTCAATGCTCGATAGTGAAACTGATCCTCCAATACCAAAATTTTTGAACAGCATATAGTTAAAACTTGGAGTAAGTGAAACAATTGTATTTCCTTTACCCCCTATTTCATAAAGATCTCCTCCTTGTTTGGAAAATGAGAACGAACCTGAAGCAATAATTGCTCCTTTATCAACAGCAAATCCTTGGCTAAACAACTCATTTGTAAATGTAAAAAGAAAAAGAAATACAATTAAAAAATACTTTTTCATGTTTATAACGATTTTAAAATTAACATTCTACTCCTCAATAAATCATTAAACAATTGACAAACAATGCATATGATATTAAAAACAAAAATGCACAACTAAATACATTGTGTTTATTTTAAATTTCATCTTTTAAAATCCATTTAATTATTACAACATAGATTCTTAGTTTAATATTTACAAATGTAAATAAATTTCTTAAATAAAAAAAAGTCATTGTTTTTTTACGCATATGAAATAGCAGGTGTTTATTATGAAAACACTAAAACAAAAACACAACACACTAATAATCTGCAATATATCATAAAAAATCATTATTTTCAACATGCAATTAGCATCTTTAACAAATTTTAAGTGTTGGAAAATATATTTGTACTGTTCCTAATATCGTTTAAAGTAAAAAAATGTGTAACCTTTTTCAAGGTGATACAGTAAAACAAAATCCCGGGTTAAATTGGTTAAGGGATTAAAAAGACAGTCACCTGAAAAACAACCTGAAGAACTATGAAGCGAATTGATTTTAAAACTGCTGTACTTTTTTTTCTATTTGCCCTGGCAGGAGGAATTGCAGCATTGGGTTTACAAAAATTATTTCAGAATTCTCAAACAGCAGATGTTTTTGTACAGAACGCAGCAAACACCCAGCAAGTTTCATTTACCGGATTAGCCGGAGCACCTGGAGCCACTGATTTTAATCAGGCTGCTGAAGCTACAGTACACTCTGTAGTTCATATCAAATCTGAATATCAAAACCGTACAAGTTTGTATGATGATTTTTATGGATTTTTCAACCTTCCATTCAATCGCAATCCGCAGGCAATTACAGCCTTTGGTTCCGGAGTAATTATTTCGGCAGATGGATATATCTTAACCAACAATCATGTGGTACAGGATGCCGAAAAAGTTACAGTTACCCTGAACGATAAGCGTATTCTGGAGGCAAAAATTATTGGAACAGATCCCGGAACAGATTTAGCATTGATCAAAATTGAAGG
>Ga0209639_1001270_pt1 | contig 26410 bp, 29 predicted proteins | sample EPASupsiteHSE605_FD_187268 | JGI IMG/M metagenome (GOLD analysis project Ga0209639, IMG submission 187268) | Bioremediated contaminated groundwater from EPA Superfund site, New Mexico - Sample HSE6-05 (SPAdes) (version 2) | ecosystem: Environmental > Aquatic > Deep subsurface > Groundwater >... | reverse complement strand
GAAGTTATTATTGAGCTTAAAGCTGCTGGATTCTGCTGTTCACTTGATGACTTTGGCTCTGGATATTCCTCTTTAAATGTTCTTAAAGAAATGCCTGTTGATGTTTTAAAGCTTGATCGGCTGTTTTTTAAAGAGAGCGACGACATTGTGCGTGACCGCTCAGTCATCAGAAGTGTTGTGGCTATGGCTCGTTCACTTAAAATTAAAACAGTTGCAGAAGGTGTTGAAACACTTGATACAGTTGAGTTTCTTAAAATTATTGGCTGTAATATGATACAAGGCTATATATACGCTCGTCCAATGCCTATTGACGAGTTTGAAAAGCTTATGGATTGTGAACACATTTCAGATTTCAATGATTTTTCTGATGATTACGACAAGGTATCGGAGATTATCCCTGTTGATAAGCCATATGATATACCTATTAGAAACACTTATGATGCAATATACGAAATCAATGTAACATCTGATACATATCATTTATATAAGCAAGAAAATTGCGCCCTTGATATGGATGAAATCAATGAAATAGGAGACTATAAAAATGCTACATTTCACGGTTCAATGATTGAAAAAGTGCATAAAGATGATATTGACAATGTTATTGCCGTATGTAATACAGAAAATCTTATGTTATATTTTGAAAGCAATCGAGAATTAACAATTGATTACCGTAGGCTTAACAAAAACGGTAAATATATATGGGTTCGTTGTAGAATTCTTAAAGCTCAAAATATGGGTGACCACCTTGTTTTATTTGCATATCTTAAGAACTTTGAAAATCAAAAACAAAAAGATGAACTGCTTTCAACTGCTCAAACCAGACTTTCATCTGCATTTATTGGAGTTGCAGGACTTGTATATGAACTTGACCTAACAAATGGACATTTAGCACTGGTAAAGAGTTTTTCACAGCATATGCAAAATATGCTCTCAGGAAATGAATATGACCCTGTATGTACGTATGTAGGCACATATCTTATGCATCCTAACTACACTGAAAAGTTCTACAAAGAATGTTTATTGGTTGAACTTAGAGAACAGTTCTCCCAAAGTCCGAGCAAGACATTATATTATGAATATTGTGCAAAGACTTCAAGAGATGACACTGAATATAAATGGTTCTCTGTCCGTTTTTCATATACCCATGAGCTTCCTAACAAGGTTTTGATTGCACTTCAAGACATAAGCAAGCGTAAACACATAGAAGAAAACATAGGTGTGCGTGACAATCTTATGACACTTGCTATAAAGCACGCATACGACGAAGTTCTGGAAATTAATCTTACTCAAAATTATTTTGCATTAACAAAAGTAATTGACAAAGAAAATCATAAGGAAAAATATTTCGAGGGTAATTTTGATGATTTTCTTAACAATACTATTAGAAACCAATTTTTACCTGAAGACAAAGGTTTCTTGAAGGAAGTATTGAGCCCTGCTGGATTATGGGATATGTATAACGACCCAAATGTTTCTGACTTTACTTTGAACATAAAAAAGAAAGTAATCGATGGCACATTCCAATGGCATGCACTCTACTTTATACCAAATCACACAGAGCCTCTGTCATCTGACGCAATCATATTTATATATGTCAAAAATATTCAAATTGAAAAGGATATACACGACAAAGCATCACTGGCCTGCAGACGCCTTAATTACACTACAAGTATGTTTGATTTGGTATATGAAATAGACCTTAAGACAAAAAAAGCAAGTGTATTTGGCGGCACAAATATTCCTGAAGGAATATTACCTTCTACACCAGTTTCATACAACAAACTTGTAACCGTCATTAAGGATACATTCATACAGAATGATGACATTGAGTATTTTAGCAGGAGCATGACTTTAGAATCTTTGTTAAAGAAGTTTAAAGAAAATTCTAATAATTTCTCATTGTTTGCCCGATGCAAAATTGACGGAACTGAGTGGGTTTCTATAAAGCATGTATTTGATAGTAGAAACAATATAGCAACAGTGTTTATTCAAAGCATAGACAGCAAAAATAGATAACAAAAAAATCAAGTTACAATACAAAGCCTGTACCCTCTTTGGTTATAGGCTTTGTATTGTAACTATATTGACAAAGATATTATGCTTTGTTAAAATATATGAGTTACTAAAATTTATATTTAACATTAATTTTTCTAAGCACAATGAAAACACTTGTTTTTTATGTTAAACTAAATATATATCTGGAGAGTTGTCCGAGAGGTCGAAGGTGCAACACTCGAAATGTTGTGTTCCGCAAGGAACCCAGGGTTCGAATCCCTGACTCTCCGCCAAAAAGTCTGTAGCCATATGGTTTACAGGCTTTTACTTTTTAGTTGGGTAAATAAACACGGGGAAACAAAAATGACATCAGTTTTGTTTCTTTGTAATATTTAAAAAACTTCCTTTCAAGCTTTGAATTTATTGTCATCTAAATTCTTATCTGAAAGGAAGTTTCCTATTAACTTTTACATGAAATTTTAAGGGGTCTCGCTTAAACTATTGATGTCAAAGATATAGTTCTGCATACTACTATTAATTAAGACTTTTTTAAAGAACGTTTCGATATACTATTATATTTTATTCTTTGTTAATAATATTTTTACTTCCAATATAAGTCAATGCAAAATACAATCCATAAATGAAAACAACAAATATTGCAGTTGCGCTCATACTTCCTACAACATCCATTTGTCCCATCATACTTATTACTTCGTTTGCTGCCTTTAAACCAATAACAGAGTGGACAACAGCAAGTATCAGTGGGAACAGGAAATAACACAGAATTTGTTTGAACAATGCTTTATTTAGCATATTCTTGTCTGCACCAAGTTTTCTTAGCAATTCATAGCGTTCTTTATTGTCTGCTGCTTCTGAAAGCTGTTGAATGGCAAGAATTGCAGCACATGTAATCATAAATACAATACCAAGATAAATTGCAAGGAATGATATAACCGCCTTAGCTGAAACTGACTGCTCATACATTTCAGGTCTTGTTATTGTATAAGAATATGCAGAGTTTTGCTCTTTAATTTTTTCAAAATCTTTTATTTCTTGGCAATATGAATTAGTAGCTTCATTATCTTTACACATTATATTTAGCACTACCTGAGATGCATTCATATTTTGAGTATACTTATCATTTACCACTATAAACAACGAGTAAACATTATTTGATGTATTTAAATCACTAATTGTTTTTATTGGGGTGAGCTTCTTTTCATTAAGTGTAATATCAACATTGTTAGCAACAATCTTTTCTGCAATGCCATCTATATTTTTATTACTGCTATTAACAATATATTTATCATCGTTCAAGGTAATAGGTTGTTTACCATTCATTTTAAGAAGTTCATTATAGTCACTAAGATTAATAAAATCAGGTGTTAGCTTCATAAACATTTCTTCTTCTTTGCGAAGATCTATTCCCATGCTTCCTATCGTAATACCCTCTTGTGAATAAATAAAATGTTCCTCATAAGAACGCATATGCTTACTATTTTTTAGATTATCAGGAAGTTTGTTATAGATAGATTCAACTTTTTCTCCGTCTTCAGGCCATTTAATGTAATTAACATCATAAGCAACCGATTCCCTGAGTTCACTTGATAATACATTTTGCATGCTATATCCTGTTGAAAAGATACCAATAGTTAAAAGTAACACAATGCAAACTACAGACATAGAAATAAAATTCGTGTTAATCTTGCTATTTAATTGGCGAAGAATAAAAATGTTTAGATTATTAAAATATACCTTTTTATTTGACTGAACAAACTTTGAAAGTATACCTGCAATTGAGAAGAAAAATAATACTGTTCCAATAATGCCAAAAATTATAGACATAAGGAATTTTAAGTTCATGTTTATCATGCCATTTGTTAGAATCAAATAATAAGCAGCAACTAAAAATGTAATAGCAAGAACCATAAAGAAAATAGATACGCCAACTCTTTTTACTTTAAAATTCTCATTCTTTCTTCCTCCATAAAGCAAATCAATAAGTTTAAATTTCGAAATTGCGATAGTGTTAAATACAATTACAATTGCGTAAATAAGTCCGAAATACAAAACGCTTTTTAGTGTCGCATCTGGCGAAAAAATAAACTTAAACTCGGACATATCAGCCTCAAATATTTTTGCAGTAAACACAGACATAAACTGTGAACCAAGGATTCCAAGCAAAAGTCCAACTGCAAGTGAAACAACTGCTATTAAAGAAGTTTCAAGCACAAGAATAGAAGAAATTTTGTTCTTATTCATACCAAGAGTCATATAAATGCCAAGTTCTTTTTTACGCCTTTTTATAAAAAAATTGTTTGCATACACAATTAAAAATCCAAGAACTACAGAAACAAATACAGAAACATAATTTAACATTTCAGAAAGTGCCTTCATAGACTGATCGGTTGCTTCTGTTACAACCATAATATCTTTCTGAGCATATATGGAGTTAAACATATAAAACACACAAACACCAAAAACGAGCGTACAGAAATAGACTGCATAATCACGGAAGCTTTTACCAACATTTTTAAATGCGATTTTAGTCAGCATTCAAATCACCTCCGAGAAGTGCAATAACCTCCATGATTTTATCAAAAAATTCTTTTCTTGTATCATTGCCACGAATAAGCTCATTGAAAATTTTTCCGTCTTTAATAAAAAGAATACGCTTACAATAGCTCGCGGTAAAGGCATCATGCGTAACCATTAAAATTGTTGCATTAATTTTTTCGTTTAGATTATTAAAACTTTCAAGTAACATTTTTGCAGACTTTGAATCCAATGCACCCGTTGGTTCATCAGCAAGTACCATTGCTGGATTTGTAATAATTGCACGGGCTGAGGCAACACGCTGTTTTTGACCACCAGACATCTGATAAGGATATTTTTGTAAAACATCCTCAATGTTTAAAAGTTTTGCAACAGCTTGTACCTTTTCGTGAATTTCTTTTGGTGACGTTTTAATTATTGTTAAAGCCAATGCAATATTTTCATATGCTGTTAAGGTATCAAGAAGATTAAAGTCTTGAAAAATAAAGCCTAATTTATCACGGCGAAACTTGGACAACGCAGCTGATTTCATTTCGGTAACATCTTTGCCCTCGATAATAATGTGTCCGCTTGTAGCACTGTCAATAGTTGATATACAGTTAAGCAGGGTTGTTTTACCACTTCCCGAAGCGCCCATAATACCAATATATTCTCCCTCATAAACGGTAAAGCTAATATTATCAACAGCTTTTGTTATATTACCTTTACCGCCATAATATTTCTGAAGATTTTGTACTTTTAAGATAGTATTCATTTTATTTCACCAAAGCCTTTCTCTTGTTTTTAATTAAAGAAAATATAGTGGATATAACTGCAATCGTTAGAAAAAAATAAGTAAGAGGTATAAGATAAAAGGGTTCAGATAACATTCCATCCGGCTGAACTGTTGATCCAATTACTTCGTATGCAATAACGCATCCTATAGTTGCTAAAAATGATATGATTGATATAATATGTTTTTTTATAATAAAAACCTCCATGAATTTTATGACATAATTATATATTTAATTTAATATTAGAACAATTGATTTATCTTACAGTAGACTAACAAAATTGTAACATAAAAACCTAAGCTGCTATAGACCCATATGTGTTCATCTTATATGTATTTGGATTATACTTACTTGGGCTTTTTAATGTTTTTACAAGAACTGCAACCTGATCTGTTGAAAGTCTCATAGGGCTTACTCCATAATAATGTGTTGAGGCTTCTTTTAATCCATAACAACCTTCACCAAAATATACAACATTACAATAAAGCTCAAGTATCTCATCCTTTGATAACATCTTTTCTAGCTCAAATGCAACAAACAACTCCGCAACCTTTCTCTCATATCGTTTTTCAAATGAGAAACACATGTTTTTAGCAAGTTGTTGTGTAAGAGTACTACCGCCTTGTACAAATGTTCCAGCTTTTATGTTATTATACATAGCTCTTGTTGTTGCTATTGGGTCAATGCCAAAATGATAATAAAAACGCTTGTCCTCCGATTTAAGTAATGCATCTATATATTCATCCGAAACATCTTCAAACTTAACATAGTTCTTCTTATCTTGAATTTTTTCAATTCTTTGAGCAAGAGGTTTCTCATTTATTGCAGCTTGATACATGTTATATCCGCCGCTGACTATAGGAGCAACTTTAACCACTACTACAGCACATGCAAGTAACAATAAAAATGCTGTTATATGAAGTACTTTCTTTTTCATAATACTACCCCCTAGTTTATTTATAAAGAACTCATATGATATACTTCTGTTTTCGGTTTATGGCTATATTATATCAATACATATGGGCAGTAACCATAACTTTACCTTACAGTATCCTAACAATTTTGTAACATTAAAAAAGAACCGCAACACATGCGGTTCTTTTGGCGTTAATTAAGCCCCAAATAAAATGCTTTTATCTTTTGGAAATACAATTATAACAGTAGTGCCAACATCTATTTCTGACTTGATTTCAAGTCCCAAATGCATTTTATCGCAAAGTCGCTTACACAGGTAAAGACCAATACCAGTTGACTTAGCAAACTTTCTGCCGTTTTCTCCTGTAAATCCTTTTTCAAAAACACGACCAATATCTTTTTCAGAAATCCCAATACCGTTATCTATTATTGACAATACTATATGTGTGTTGTTTTCCGTTGCAGAAAACGAAAGTTTAAAAGGTTCTTTACGATATTTTATACTGTTACCAATAAATTGACCTATGATAAAATCCAGCCATTTTGTATCTGAATAAATCGTATAGTTTAAGTCTTTAAATTCAATAAATGTTTTGCATGCAATTAATTGCTTTGAGTGCTTCTTAACAATTGATTTTATAAAAGATTCAAGATTAACAGTTTGAATAGCATAGTCCTTTTCCACATTGGTACTTCTTGCATAATAAAGAGCTTGTTCCACAAAACTTTCTATGCGTGCAATCTCATCTGAAATGCTATTTGTTATTTCGTTCTTATTATTTTCACAAATAAGTCCAACACATGAAATAGGAAGCTTTATCTCATGAATCCATGTTTCTATGTATTCACGATACTCTTCTTGTAAAATTTTATAAGATGCAATCTCGTCGTTCATTGCTTTGGTTGTGACTTTTAATACATCATATAATACTTTACCATCTGCAAACTCAGGTTCTTCGATAATTTGAGAAATATATTGCTTTTTATCCATCAGCTCAAGTGTTTGATAAAGTTCATTATAATACTTTTTCTTTTGCCAAAATTCTAATATTAGTGCACTAAAAGTTATTACAAAAATTACAAGGCAAATCAAAAATATTGCATAATAACTTATTTTAACAACACTAAGAAGCATAGCTATAAAAAATATAATAAATGTTTGTGATAATAAAAATATCCACTTGTCTTTTAGAAAAGATGTAAATTTCATACAATATACCCCTGCCCACGCTTGGTAATAATATAATCAGTTGCACCAATTTCATCAAGCTTATGGCGAAGGCGGTTAATATTAACAGTTAGTGTATTGTCATCAACGAATTCATCTGACTGCCAAAGCTCGTTCATAAGCTCATCACGAGAAACAATTCTTCCCGCATTGTGAATAAGAAAAGACAATATTTTAAGCTCATTCTTGGTGAGCTCAACTTCATCATTTTGGTAAGATATTTTACTTTGGGATACTAATAAAGTTACCCCTTTATGTTCTATTGTATTAGTGTTTGCTTTTGGTTCAGCTCTTTTTAAAATAGCTGCTATTCTTGCGAGCAAAATCTGCGTATTATATGGCTTTGTAATAAAATCATCTGCACCAAGATTCATGCTCATAAGCTCGTCCATATCATTATTACGGCTTGTTACTACAATAATCGGAACATCCGATATCTTTCTTATTTCTCGGCAAACATAGTAACCATCATAATATGGTAAATTGATGTCAAGTAGTATTAAGTCAGGTTTTGCAGATAATACAATACTAATAATATTTGTAAAATCATCATCATAATTACATTCATATCCATACGAGGTAAGAAGCTTAACAAGCTCTGCTCTAAGGGTTTTGTCATCCTCAATTACATATATTTTCATACTGCAAACACCTTTCTTAATAAGCTGTTTATATTATATACGGTTAAACAAATAATAACAAGTTTTGTAATCTAATAACACTATTTCAAAATATATTGCTATAAAAATACAAGCTTATCTTTCAATTAAAAGATGAGCTTGTTTTTTTTAATTGTAGAAATCACTATATTTAGCAAAAAGCTTTATTTTTTTGAACTTATCACATAATTTAAACATTATATATAACAATCAATTTTACCTGCGGATTTTACCACAAGCAATTTTATCACCAGAATTACCGGATGGTTGTGTTGTAAAATCATCAGGCTTATCGTGAATAATAACTGTTCTACCAATCACTTCCTTGACAGTAAATCTATCTGTTAAAAATGCACTGAACGCAGTGCCATCGTTACTAAACAATGGCGGTAAATCTCCTGCATGATAAGGATGAGTGCAATCTTTTGGATTGTAATGTTTCATTGCCTTTGCAAAAGGATCTGACATATTACCCGTACAAGAGTCTCCCTCATGTATATGAAATGCAAACACGGGATTTGCACATCTTCCTATTGGAGATGGTAAACCCGTTATGTCCGCAACAACAAGAACTCCCTTCTTGGTCTGAAAAAACATTACCTTTCCATTTATTTGTGGATATTCTTTGCTACCTTTTATAAATGCCACAGCCTCTGGCTTGTCACGCATTATTTTATTAAATGATTTCAAGTTTTTTGGTGTAATAACTAACACATAATACCTCCTACACAATTTTTCATTATATTATATGAGCATTTAAAAGGCTGTGTTAAAACCATATGTAAGATTATTTGTTGATTTGGCATATTAAAAAGTCTGCATATAAAAACAATGCAGACTTTTAATAGAATGACAGCGTTATTTTATTATTGTGTTACTGTTGGAAGACTACTTAGATTATTGTTTTCGGACTGATCAGGCAAAGACTTTAAATATTCTGTGCCATTTCTTTTTGACACACCAACATCCTTAATATCGCCTTGCTTTGCAAGATTTACGCCCTCTTGTTTTGTCACGATACTGTTATCAGAAAGTTTATAGCCAGTAATGCGTCCTTGCCCTTTCACAAGTCCAACAATTTGCTTTGCATTTGCATTAGGTGTTGGTATTTCGCTTAAAGCATTCATAGGCAGAGCCGATTTCATATTATTATCCATTTTAATTACCTCCTCAATTTATTCTTTTACACTTTTCTAAAAATTTTTGTATATTAACTTTTTCCTCACTTATATCACTATTTCCTCTACCAAGTCTGTCGCATAGTCCAAGAAGGGCTACCTCACTTATATCTGTGTTTTCTTTCATGCCTTTAACATCTGCAAAAGGAAGATTGTTTACAACAAAAAGAATGTGCATATGGTACCTGATTAGCTGCGATACATCATTTATAAAAGCTTCATCCTGTGTAAAGGTTGATAAAAACTCTTTTGAAAGCCTTGCCCCTACTTTGTCATGGTCATATGATGTTATCTTACCTTTTTTATTTCTTGAGGTGCTAGGCTTTCCAATATCGTGCAACAATGCGGCCCACATAAAAACAGATTGGTTTTTGCTTTGACTTTTGACCTTTGCTGCTTCATCAATCACAAGCATAGTATGATTCCATACATTTCCTTCAGAATGATGCTTTGGCGATTGTTCAGTATTTTTAATATTTTTTAACATATCAAACGGATACTGCGAAAAAATCGGCATCTCATAAATTTCGTTCAAGTATATTGATGGTTTTTCATATTCTAGCAAATTACTGCTTATATTATCAAAAAGTGTTTCAGGTGTCATTTATTGTTTTCAGTGTCCTTGGAATTTAAGCCAAAAACAGCTCTTGCACTTTCCGCATTAGGATCATGTTTGATATTTTTTGAACGGAATTTCCCATCTTGTTTTTTGTTATTTCTTGTGCTTTTTTTTCTATTATCAGTACTCATGTTAAGCTCCTTATTTATTGTGCTTGTCACGACTCTTTTTAATATTATTTCTTAAATTCACATATTTATTCTATTGTGCTCTGTTATCTGTTTTTGACCATAACAAATTTATTTTACTTATATTTTAATTGAATTTAGCTTCGTATTTTTTATTCATTTATCAAAAGCATCTTTCTTTTCGGTCTCTGCGGCAGCCTTCACTTACTTTACCTTTGTCGCAATGGTAACAAACCTCGTTTGTAAGCATTTTGCCCTCAAAGAATTCATCAAGATTTTGTATTGTCGTTGACGCTATATTGGAAAGTGCTTCTTCTGTTAAAAACGCTTGATGTGACGTGATAATAACATTTGGACGAGATATTAAAAGAGAAAGCACATCATCTTTTACAATTGTTCCTGAAAAGTCCTCAAAAAACAGGTCCGCCTCTTCCTCGTAAACATCAAGTGCCGCTCCCCTTATCTTTTCATCATTCAATGCATCTAACAATGCTGTGCTGTGGATCAATGCACCTCTGGATGTGTTAACTATATACACCCCTGTTTTCATTTTTTTGAAAGCATCCTCATCAAGTATATGCTTTGTTTCTTCTGTTAGCGGACAATGTAAAGATATCACATCACTTTCTTTAAAAAGTGTGTTCAAGTCTACATATTTAATGTCCGTATTCTTTGCTGGATATATGTCATAAGCCAACACATTCATTCCATAGCCCCGGCAAACATCAATAAATACTCTTCCTATTTTTCCTGTACCTATAACTCCCACAGTTTTTCCGTGCAAATCTATTCCTGTTAGCCCAACTAAACTAAAATTAAAATCTCTTGTACGGTTATATGCCTTGTGTAACTTTCTGTTTAGAGTTTGCAGCAGTGCCATTGCATGCTCTGCGACAGCAAACGGAGAATATGCTGGTACTCTTACAATATTTATTTTTCCATAGGCTGATTTAAAATCAACATTGCTGTATCCTGCCGAACGCATAGCAATAACCTTTACTCCCTCTTCTGCAAGAATGTCAATAGTTTTTTTGTCTATATCATCGTTCACAAATGCACAAACAGCCTCACACCCTCTTACAATCTTTGCGGTTTTTGAATTCAATTTACCTTCAAAATAGTCTATTTCATATTCTGTATTTGCTTTGTCAAACCAAAACTTGTCGTATGGCTTCGTATCAAAAAAAGCAACCTTTTGCATAAAATCACCCTATTAAATTAATTTTTAATATATCTTGTAATATCATTTCACATAATGTTAGTTGTATTCTAAATTTATTTAAAGCTATAGCTCACATATAAAATCAAGAACATGCTTTATTCTTTTTAAGATTAATATTGAAAGTAACACCAAAATGTGCGACAATATAATTAAGGAGAGATAATATGAATATTCAAAAACAATACTGGAAATTTTTACAGCAACTGAGATTTTCTATTTTTTATTTAATCATATATTCCGATAGTTCATATAAATGGGATCGTAGGATTAACATTTTCACCGCCATTGCATCTTCTTCAAGTATTGCCGCTTGGGTAATTTGGGACAAATATGCTTTGATTTGGTCTGCAATAATAGCTGTGGCACAAGTTATAAATGTTATTAAAATTTATTTGCCCTTTAGTAAACGACTTGAAATGATACATCCGTTTATATTTGACTTACAAGCTCTTTATAGTGAGGCTGAATACAAATGGTTTAAAGTTGCAAATGGCGAACTTGCCGAGGATGAAATTAACGAAGATCTTTACCAGTTAAAAACAAAATATAATGGTATAGAACAACTTTATACCAAAGCAAATGTGTTTGTTGATAATAAAAAGTTTAAAGCTATAGCAAATGAACAAACCACTGAGTTTTTTAAAAATTTTTAAATGTTAAGGAGATGATAGATAATGCCAGATAAAAATATGCCGAAACAAAAACCAGGAATTAGATCTCCACAAACTGGTAACAGACAATATAGAAGAAAGCCATCTGATTATCCCTGTCCTCCAAGGCGTGGTGTTTTGCCAACAACAAGCTCTGATGTTGAGATGCCAGATGTTAAACCACCTAAAAAACAATAGCTATATATTTTATAAGACCTGCTATTTTAAAAATAGCAGGTCTTTACTCATATTTCTTTAATGTCTTCTTGTGCAGGGCAGTCAAGCAATTTACCTTTGTAATCAAAACGCGATCCATGACAAGGACAATCCCAGCTTTTTTCATCCTTGTTCCACTCTAATCTGCAACCCATATGAGGACATTTGGCGTTTACTACATAAACGTTACCATTTTTGTCTTTATACACTCCTACAGCATCTCCGTCAATTTCAACCACATCTGCACTGTCTGTTAGTAAATCATCCATTGTCTTCTGAGTAAGAGTTAATTTTTCTTTTGCAAGACCTTTTGCTGCTTTAATACCATCACGAAATGTTTGTGGGATGTCTGTCACTGCAAATCGTTGGGGTGAAAACACCTCTGCACAGTCATTATCTTTTCCGCAAATCATATCAGAAATTATTGTTGCAGCAACCATTGATGTGCTCATTCCCCACTTCATAAATCCTGTAGCAACATACCAATCTGGCGTTTCTTTTGAAAATTGACCGATATATGGAATGCCATCTGTGGATATGCAGTCCTGTGCTGACCAGTGACCAACCTCAACTGCCTCAGGATAGAATCTTTTGGCTGCCGTTCGCAGTGCATCATACTTACCGCCAGATGTATTTTCACCTGTTCTGTGACTTTCATCACCAATTAGCAATAATTTTTTATAGTTTCGCAAAGAATAACCTGTACTGTTCATACCTATATACATTCCGTTTACCTGAGGTGCATTTTCAAGTGCAAGAAAATATACGCGTTCCTGATGCATTCTCATAAAGTAATATCCAGGAATATTTATGAAAGGATAATGGCATGCAAAAACAATTTTAGATGCTGTTACAGTGTTTCCTCGTTCGGTTATTATTGTATTATCCTCAACTGTTTTAACTTTTGTGTTTTCATATATTGTTAAATCTGTGATAATTGCATTTATGAATTTAAGGGGATTAAATTGTGCTTGATTTTCAAACTTAACTGCACCTAAAATGTTAAACGGCAAATTCAAACTTTTCACAAATGATGCGGGAAGTCTAAGACTTTGAGCCGCATCAACTTCATCGTGCAACGCCTGCTCATCTGATGTTGAGTATACATATGCATCCTTTACTTCAAAATCACAGTCTATTGGAATTCGCTGTATCATATTTTTATATTCTTCTGTCGCTCTGATGTTAGCTGTTGCATATTGTTGTGCTTTTTCAAGCCCTAAATTTTTTATAAGTCTGTCATAAATATGTCCATGCTGTTGTGTTATTTTGGCTGTTGTATTTTGGGTTTGTCCGCTCGCTATTCTATTTGCTTCCAACACAATACAGTCTACCCCGCTCTGTTTTAACTTGTAGGCTGTTAAAACCCCTGCCATACCTGCACCAATAATTGCAACATCTGTTTTTATGTCTTGCTTTAAGCTTTCTCTTTGTGATATATTGCATGTTTTTACCCATATAGAATCCATAATATGCCGTCTCCAAATCATTGTAATATTTTACTATATTATTGGTATTTTTTATTTAATATATGTATTACGGTTATTAAAATGCTATTAAACAAAGCAAAATCAGGATGTAAGGCAATATGCCTTTACATCCTGATTTTAGTATTTAATATTAAGTTTTATAATTACATACTTTCATCTTGTTTACGTTTTTTACTTATACCTATAATTATTGCCATTGAAGTGATTGCAACTAAAGAAGATGAAAGCAAGCTTGTATTGTCACTAGTATTAGGAACACTTGCAGTCGCAGTGTTTACTGGAACGGTTTCTGCTTTTGGGACACTAGCGTCTATAATATTTTGTAAAGGTTTTTTCGTTTTTGGAACACTTTGCTCCTCAATAATTGTTATTGATTCTTCTTTTTCTGCTAACATAGCATAAGGTGAAAAATGGGTTGCTGAAAACTGTATACAGTAAACTTCGTTAATAAGCACTACTTCTGATTCTAAAACTTTCATTTCGCCATCAACTAAGCATGCGACCATAATTTTATCTTTTTTAGATAATAAATCCTGAGGAATTGGCAAAGTGATTTTTACTGATTTTCCAGAATTCGGCTGAACTTTAGTACCTGTATCTTTATCAAAAATACTAATATCCAACGGAAAAATTATTGTGTCTTCATATTTTTCTTTAAGAATTGTCTTTAGTGCCTCTTCTACTGATGTATCATACTTAATTCGTACATCAATTGATTTACGAAATGCATCATCATCTGCAACTATTGAAATCATATCAGAATTTTTTATTTGCGTTGGGGTTTCTATTATTGAAACAGTTATCTTATCCCATTTAGCATAAAGCATTATATTTGCTGTTACTTCATCTTTTCCAAAATCCCATGCACTTGTTAGTTCAGAATCTTTATACCAACCAGCTAAAGCATAACCTGATTTAGTTGGTTCTGTTGGTGTTGTAATTTTATCTCCACTTGTTACATTTGTAATACTTTCAACTTCTGAACCACCATTGCTGTTAAACGATACAGAATAGGTGGGCTGTGGAATTGTGAATGTTCGAGTTTGAACAGCTGATACTGCCCCTGATGAATCCTGTGCATAAAAACTAATGCTATGTGTTCCTATTGAAAGATTATTGGGAATATCAACATCTGCTGTGAAATCACCTGGAGTTTGATTAAAAGTATATGCCAAAACTGATGTGGTTTCATCAATATAATAATATACTTTTGTGCCTGGTGTATTATCTGCATCTAAAACAGTACCACTAAAGCTATAATTTCCACCTAATGATACTATTCCAAAAGTTTCAGCAGGATTAGAAATTTCCATTGTAGGAGCTTTATTAATTGAACCGATACCCATCAAAACTGAGTAGCTTTGTGCTGAGTTTGCTGATATATTTCTGTCTTTCCAAGAATAAGCCATTCCGCTATCACCTGAAGAACTATTATAATTTACTTGTGTAAACAAGTTTTCGTTTATCGCATACCATTGCCCATACCAAAAAGTGTCAACATTAGTTATCCCACAAGCGTTCTTTCCTATAAAGTTTACTTCTGGCTTATCAGTCCCAGCAGCAACCATTTTGAAACCTGAACAATTTTCAAATTTTGTAATTGCCGTATTATAATTAATTCCTATTTCAATATCTGCTCCTGTTCCAATAGAAATTTTATGAGATGAATTTGTGTCGTTTTTAACAACATATTCTATTTTGGCATATCTTCCTTCATTAACTAAAGAAATATTTAAAGTAACATAAATTCCAGGAACTATTTGTGTTGGAATACCGTTTGGCATTCTCTTCAATTCATATAGTCTTATGTTGTCATCAATCTTAATTTTTACTTTATAACCCTTATTTAAATAAGTTGTTTGTAGCCATTTATCACTATGTTTAACTTGAATATTATAAGTATATGTAGATAAATTAGTTTGATATTTAATATAATCACTTTGCCCATTATCATTGCTAGCCGCTTTTGTAGAAAACGCAAATGGAATCATTATTAATATTACACATAATGAACTGATAACACTAAGAATACCCGATGATTTTTTTTTGTTATTTACCATATTTTTCCTCCATAATTTTATTTTATATAAATTTATCATAATAATATCTCTAAATCAATATGGGCTTTTCGCCAAAACATTTGTATAATGTTGTCGATTTATATATTTTTATGACGAATTCTTTTATTTTTAAGTAAAATTATGAGAATAAAGCAAAAAAACAACCTGTAAGGCAAAATTGCTTTACAGGTTGTTTTTTTAAGTTTTCTTGTATTTCAGGTGCCAAAATTATTTTCACTCCACATAACAACAAGTGTTCCATCATTCACAGTCACTGTGCTGTCTTTTCCAATAAATTCATTGCTAACGCCAATAGGAATATCACTTGTTAATGTGGCATTGTTAAGCTCATATTTAAGATTTTTAAGATAAACTCCTTTTGCATAACTACCATTGCAAAATATTGATACAACTCCGTTTTTTGAACTGTCAAACTCAATCTTACCATTTGTAACTGCCGTTATAACAATTCCTTCTCCAACCAAATAGGCTTTTGCTCCTTGCCTTGAAAGATGTGTTATTGTTTGTATATTAGCCATAGTATGATCAAGCCTGCCACCCAATCCACCATAAATCACAAAGCATTTATATCCCAATTCTAATCCAGTTTTTACCGCAAGCATCATATCTGTATCATCCTTTTGCTTTGGATGCTTGATAATATTTGGGTGAATTGGAATCTCATCAAGAGAATCAAAATCACCGAGCAATAAATCAGGATTAATATTAAGTTTTTCAAGATATTTATATCCACCGTCTGCAGCTATTACGCAATCATCTTTTTGCACATTAAAAACTGTGTTATCAAAGCTACCAGCACCAACTATATAGCATACTTTTTCTTTCATTTCACTCACCTAGCTCATTGTAACACATTCTTATTGAAAAGTGTAGGCAATATCTGTTATAATTTTGTGAGCAAGTTACATAAAACATACAATAAAAAGGTTATAATATTAATTATTGAGGAGGATTTTTATATGGCAAAAGTAATTATTATTGGTTCGGGTCCTGCTGGCGTTTCTGCATCTCTTTACACCGCTCGTGCAGGTATTGATACAACGATTATTTCTACAGGATACAGCGCACTTAAAAAAGCTGAAAAAATAGAAAATTACTATGGTTTTGACACTCCTGTCTCTGGCTCTAATCTTGAAGAATCGGGAATTAACGGAGCAAAAAGACTTGGTGTAAATATTATTGAAAAAGAGGTTGTAGGCATTTCTTTTGATGACAAGCTTGTTGTAAAAACTGTTGACGAGGATATAAAGGCTGATGGTGTTATAATTGCAACTGGCTCGCCACGATTTGTTCCAAAATTAGCAGGTATTAAAGAATTTGAAGGCAAGGGCGTTAGCTACTGTGCTGTTTGCGACGCTTTCTTTTATCGTGGAAAGGATGTTGCAGTACTTGGCGATGGTGAATACGCTATCCATGAAGCTATGGAGCTTTCGCCTATTGTAAAGTCTGTTACAATTCTTACAGATGGCAAAAATTCACCTTCAAATATTCCAGATGGAATTAAAGTAAACACTAAAAAGATAGAAACACTTATTGGTGAGAATCGTTTGAGTGCAGTTAAGTTTGATGATGGCTCTTCTATTGATGTTGAGGGTGTTTTTGTTGCATTTGGTGTTGCTGGAAGTGCAGACCTTGCACGTAAAATTGGAGCAATTACAGACGGTAAAGATATTAAAGTTGATGAAAATATGGCAACAAATATTCCTGGACTTTTCGCCGCTGGAGACTGCACAGGTGGACTTCTTCAAATTTCCAAGGCTGTTGGGGACGGAGCAAAAGCAGGAACACAGCTTGTAAAGCAACTGCGAAAGGATAAATAATTATGAGCAACGACAAAATACTAATTGTAAAAATAGATAGGTGTCCGCAAAACCACCCATGTCCATCTGTTAAAATTTGTCCTGTAAAAGCACTGTCTCAAAAGGGATTTAATGCTCCTGAGGTAGACAATGATAAATGCATAAAGTGCGGAAAATGCGTAAGCTATTGCCCTAAACGTGCTTTGGTTCTTGAATAATATTGCTAAAGTACTTGCCACCACTGCTTTACATAGATATAATTAAACTATCACATGAATTAGGTAGGTAGATTTTATGTTATCTGAGCAAAGCACATCTATGTTTGCCACACACTTTCCATTTTGGCAACATTTGTCCTCAAATGAACAAGAAGGTTTGTGCAACAACCTTACACAAGTAACATACAAAAAAGGTGAACATGTACATAGTGGCAACAATGATTGCAATGGCGTTATGTTTTTAAAGCAAGGGCATTTGCGAGTATTTATGCTTTCGGATGAAGGTCGTGAAATTACCATTTATCGAATGTTTAAAGGCGATACATGTATGCTTTCTGCTTCTTGTGTATTAAGTAATATAACATTTGATGTTTTTATTGATGCAGAGGACAATAGCGAAGTTTTAATGCTTAATTCAAAATTTTTTGATAAGCTGTTGAACGAGAATATATATGTTGAAAATTACACATATAAACTTATGGCAAAGCGTTTTTCAGATGTTATGTGGTCTATGCAACAAATACTCTTTACAAGTTTTGATAAGCGTCTTGCTAAATTCTTGATGGATGAATTTAATAAAAGCGTTTCAAATGAAATCAAGCTGACTCATGAGCAAATTGCAAAATATATGGGCAGTGCGCGTGAAGTTGTTTCAAGAATGCTAAAATACTTTGAAAGTGAAGGTTTTGTTGAGCTTTCACGCGGAGACATAAAGCTTTTGAACAGAGCAAGGCTTGAGGAATTAGTAAACTAATTTTATATTTAAAAACCAAGCACCACTAATTTGTGAGTGCTTGGTTTTTTTTATGAGAGGAAACGATATTTTTAATTTAATCAAACATTTATCATTGCAAGAATATCATCCTTTGGTCTTACACCAACTGAAGTATTAATAATCTTTCCATCTTTTACAACTGCAAGTGTTGGAATACTCATAACATCAAATTCTGCTGCAAGTTCTGGCTGTTCATCAACATTTACCTTGCAGATTTTTGCACTATTTACTTCCTCTGCTATCTCATCAACAACAGGAGAAAGCATTTTGCATGGTCCACACCATGTTGCCCAAAAGTCGATAAGTACTGGCTCTTTTGCCTGCATTACCTCTGATTCAAAATTTTCTTTTGTTATTGTTAAAACTGACATTTTTATCTCTCCTTTAATTTTAATTGAATTTTTAACTGTAACTATATTATATGCAAAAAATGCATTTTTTCTGTAACCTAATCACATAATTTTATATTTTTTTAAATATAAAATTATTGTATATATTGTCGAATTGTGGAGACTATGATACAATGAAAATATATATTATGTCAAGGAAGTGTAATTATGACCGCAAAAAAAACAATAAAATACATATTACTTCCAACAACTGTTGTTATTATAATTGCAACTCTTATTTTTTCTATAAACAAGAGAAATAATGTTATTGAAACCAACGGAAACATTAACACTTCTTTAGATATGTCCGAATATAACATAACAACCGAGGAGCCTACAACTGAACCTGAAACTACAAAGGAAATTGAAAGTACAACATTAGCTCCATCCACAACCAAAAAAGTAACAACAACAAAACCAACGACAACAAGGGCAACAACAATTGCAACAACTGCCCCACCGCCTGTTTCTCATAGCAACATAAAGGGCGTCTGGATTTCTTATCTTGAAATTGCAAGCTATAAAAATTATAGTGAATCTCAATTTACTTCTAAAATGTCAAGCTGTCTTGATAATGTGAAAAATAAAGGCCTTAACACTGTTATTGTTCAAGTCAGGTCACACGGTGACGCTATTTACCCTTCAAGCTACTATCCATGGTCAAAGCACATAACATCAAACATTAGCGGTGGATTAAGCTATGACCCGCTTCAAATAATCGTTAATCTTGCACATTCAAAGGGTATTTCTGTACACGCATGGATTAATCCATATCGCACAATGACTGATGCTGAGTTTGCAAGTGTTGGCGAAAATTATATAACTAAGCAATGGTTTAGCTCTGCAAACTGCGGTGATTATATGATAAAAAGCAGTTCTGATAGCCGATGGTGGTTAAAGCCAGGAAATCCACAAGTTCGTGAGCTAATCATAAACGGTGTTAGTGAAATTGTCTCAAAATATAATGTTGATGCAATACATATTGATGACTACTTTTATACAACAAGTCCATCAGAATATGGCGATACACAATCACAAGCAAAGCAAAACAACACTCAACTCGTTAGTGGAATATACAACAAAATTAAAGCAATAAACCCAAATGTATTGTTTGGAATAAGTCCCGCTGGCGGATTTAATGCGGGAAGCTCTATTCCTGTCTCAGACACAAAATACCTTTCAACAGACCTTAACCTGTGGTGCAATAACCCAGGATATATTGACTATGTAATGCCGCAAATCTATTGGGAACACGGTAATGCAACTCAAGACTTCTCCAGAGTTTTAAGACAATGGCGTAGTTTTGTAAAGTGCAATTCTGTTGCCCTTTATACAGGGCTTGCTCTATATAAACTATCTGCTGATGAAATCAATTCACAAGTTGTAGAAATAAATAGCACAGGTTATGCAAGTGGCTTTTGCCTATTTGATTATAGATCTATAGAGAAATTAAGTTTTTAACAAAATTATTTTACTATAAGCTTCCAAAACTCTCTTGCTTGTGTTTCAATCTTTGCAAATCCTGCTCGTCGTATTTTCATTGCATCTATTTCCAAATCATATTCTTTTTGAATTTCCTCAATATCTGCATTCATATTTAAAAAATTTTCAAGCAATGCTTTACACAATTGATGTTTTCCAATTGTAAACGGTGGGTCGTATGTTGCTACAAAAGCAAGCATACGGCCCATGTCATATTCATGCCTGCCAAACTTCAATGGCTCTTCAAAATCTATGCTAACGCATTTTCCAAATGGAGTCAAAATAAAGTTTTTTAAATTTATGTCACCACGATATGCATCTTTGGTTACAGCATAGTAATTGTCCAACCAAAGGCAAAGTTCCTTTGCTGATCTTTTTATACTGCGTTCTTCAAGCAATCCTTGCTCTATTCTTTCAAGTATTCCTTCGTATGTTATGCCTTCTATTCTCTCGAAAATTGCTGTATTATCCTGCGTGAATAAAACGCTAGCAACTGCTACACCATTACTTTGTAGTAGTTTTATTGTTGCAAGCTCTGTGTTCATAGCTTGACTGCTACTATAGCATTTTCGTACGGCTTTTATATCGTCGCCCATTACTGTGCTTACATCATTTTTTTGCAATTTTATTTTTTCGCTCTGAGCTTCCAACAGCTTTTTAAAGTTCACGCATCTCACTTCTTTTCATAAATACATAAATTATATTTTGTGCATGTTGTAATTTTACTATAATTATATAATTTTTACAATGTTAATAAGCTTATCTTCTTTGATTTTAAAGATATAAATATATATTGTATATTGAAATATTTTAAATATTATAAGTTTGTATATTAAAAATCTATAATGATAAAATAATATTGTGTTTAATTTTATTTACGAATATTTGTAAAAAACTTTGACAATTATTTTCAGCAATATTTTTGTGTTTGCTGTGAACAATATTACTGCAAACGCAACGAAGATTTTTAAAATAAGGAGTGTTATAATAATATGTCAAAAAACAGTAATATCGTTCCTGAGGCTCGTGCAGCTCTTGATCGTTTCAAGATGGAAGCAGCTTCTGAAGTTGGCGTAAGTCTTAAGCAGGGTTACAATGGTGACCTTACTTCTAAGCAGGCTGGATCTGTTGGCGGACAAATGGTTAAGAAAATGATTCAGTCTTATGAACAGGGCATGAAATAACCAAAGATTAGAATAGTTTAACGATTCGGGCAATCTTACAATAGTGAGTTTGCCTGAATTTTTTTAATTATAACGTAAAAATATAATTTTTAACCTTTTTGGCTGTTAAGCGTTATTGCCAAAAAGGTTAAAAAATGGTAATTAAAAATATCGAAAATCACTATATTTTGCTTGCATTTATTGTATGGATAATATATAATAAATTTGAAAGAGGAAAAAGTTAGCATTACCTAAAGCAAAAAATTATTTTTTGGAGGATTAAAAATGAACAAACAGAAAATGCTTAAATTTTGTAGTATATTCATGGTTCTCGTATGCGTGTTTTCTTTCGCATCAGGAATCATGGGTATCCTTGATGTTAACGACATCAAAACTGTAAAAGAAAAAGAAAAAGCAGTAGCAATGAAACAGCTCGAAGCCCTTGAAGCAGGCGTAAAAACGCTTGAATCAAAGCGTGCAGACTATGAAGCAGGTAAAAAGAAAGTTGCCGCAGGTGACGTTGCATACGCTGAAGGCGTAGCAAAACTTGAGGCAGGTCAAAAAGAGTACGATGCAGGTGTAGTAACTCTTGCCCAAAAGCAAAAAGAGTATGACGCAGGTATGGCTCAGTATAAGACTGGAAAAGCTCAGTATGATGCTGGTCTTAAAGTACTTAATTCTAAGACTGCTGCATACAATGCAGGCAAGGCACAGCTTGCAGCTGGTAAAGCTCAATATGATGCAGGTGTTGCACAACTCAGCGCTCAGACTGATGCTTACAATGCAGGCAAGGCAATGCTTGAAGCTGGTAAAGCTCAGTATGATATAGCTAAACCTCAGTACACTCAAGCCGTAGCCGCAAATGTAGACTTTACCACAGAACCTTATAAGACTTTACAAGAAGGTGTCTTAGGATACGAAGCAGGTATGGCACAGGTTCAAGCGTACGAAGCAGGTATGGCACAGGTTAAAGCGTATGAAGCAGGTATGGCACAGGTTAAAGAATACGAAACAGGCAAAGCAACTCTTGATGCAGCTGCAAAACAGCTCGCAGCAGGTAAAGCTAAGCTTGATGCTGGTGCAACTCAGCTTGCAGCAGGTAAAACAAAGCTTGACGAAGCAGCAGCTCAGCTTGTAGCTGGTAAAACGGCTCTTGACGACGCCGCAGCTCAGTTAAAAGTCGGTAAAGCTCAGCTTGCTGAGTTTGAAGCTGGCGAAACACAGGTTTTAGCAGGCTATGCAACTCTTAAAGAAAATCCTTCTATAAAAGAAAAGATTGATGACGGAATGACTCCACTTGCTGCTGCAAAAGAAGTAATGGATGAAGAAACTGTAAAAACAACTAATGAACTCACATCTAGAGCTTACCTCTACATAGCTTTAATTGTTGTTGCAGTTATCGGTATAGTCGCCGCTATTATGGGCGTAGGTCTAGAAAATTCACCTACTGCTAATAAAGTAAAGGGCAGCGTTATTCTCGGCGTTATCGCTCTCATAATTGCTGTTGTAGCAAACATCTACGGCGCAATGAATGGTTACACAGCTTTCCCTCTTCAGATGGTTGCAGTTATTTTAGAAGCCGTATTTGCACTCTTGTTTGTAGTTTCAATTTTCAATTACAAGAATGCTGGTTCTATTAAGACTGTTAAATAATTTGACTTAACTATTTAGACAATTATAGAAATGCGGGCTTTGTAAAAAGTCCGCATTTCTTTTTATTGTTGACTTAAAAATATTAAAATTTATATTTAGGTGTTGAAGATATATAATTAAAGTTATATATTATATATCAACACTATTTTTTAGGATGATATATAAATGCATGATGTTAATAACGCTTCACTTTGTGAACCGAAAAAACAATATACATTTTCAAATGGAATAAAAGACGGAATTCCAATCGCTTTAGGTTATCTTTCTGTTTCTTTTTCATTTGGACTTTTAGCGGTTAACATGGGAATTCCCGCTTTTTTTGCTGTTCTTATTTCGATGACTAATCTCACATCTGCTGGGCAATTTGCAGGAGTAGGATTAATTGCTGCTGGTGCATCTGTTCTTGAAATGATTTTTACACAGCTTGTTATTAACATACGCTATTCTCTAATGTCAATTTCAATTTCTCAAAAGATAGATAAGTCTGTTACATTTTTACACAAACTCCTTATTTCGTTTTTTATTACCGACGAAATATTTGCCGTTGCATCAAGTAAAGATGGAGAGATAAGCAGAAACTATATGTATGGTCTTGGAATTATGCCTTTTTGTGGCTGGAGCCTTGGAACTCTTTTGGGTGCTGTTTCTGGTGGACTTCTGCCTGTTACATTACGTGTCGCTTTAGGTGTTGCTCTTTATGCAATGTTCATTGCTATTGTTGTGCCTGTTGCAAAAATAAGTAAATCCGTTGCTATTGTTGTTCTTATTTCTGTTGCTCTTAGCTGTATTTTTAAATTTGTTCCAATTTTTAAAAGTATTTCTAGTGGCTTTGTTATCATTTTTTGTGCTGTTATTGCTTCAGCAATTGGTGCTCTGCTGTTTCCTGTAAAGGAGGAGCAAAATGACAACTCATGATATAATTATTTACTGTTTAACTATGGCGATAGTCACATATCTTATACGAATGCTTCCGCTTGTTTTGATAAACGAAAAAATTGAAAATAAATTTGTGCAATCTTTTTTATACTATATCCCCTACGCTGTTTTGGCCGCAATGGTTATTCCCGAAATTTTCTTTGTAACAGGTTCATATTGGTCAGCCTTTGCAGGGTTTATAGTAGCTGTTATAATGTCTTACAGAGGACGCAGTCTTATTACCGTCGCTGTTTGTACTTGCCTTTGTGTTTTCGCTGTGGATAGTATTGTAAATATGATTTGACAAAAGCCTTGGGAGTAAATCTCAAGGCTTTTTATTATTAAAATTATTGATTAAATTTTTAAAAATTGAATTTTTATTTAACACCTCATAATCAAATCGTATTAATGTGGTGTTATTTTTTAATTCTTTTTTTTGGGTTATAATTTAATAATTTATTAGGTAGTTAGGAAACAATTTAATAACATTTAAATTTATAAAACGGGTAAAATAATTTTAAGGAGGTTTTAAAAATGAAAAAATTTATTGCAACAATTATTTGTGTATTATCCTTCTTAGTAATCCCTACAATAAGTGCGTCGGCTGCAACGGTCAACCACACAGTTGTTAAGGGAGATTCAATGTGGAAAATTGCTGTTAAATATAAGGTTGGTTTAAGTGAAATAATTAATGCAAATCCACAAATTAAGAATCCTGCTTTAATCTATCCTAATCAAGTTCTCACCATCCCGCTTACTGATGTTACTGTAACTTCTTATGAACAACAAGTTGCAGATTTGGTGAATGCTGAACGTGCAAAAGCTGGTTTATCCGCTTTAAAGCTAAATTGGGAATTATCCAGAGTTGCACGAATAAAATCACAAGATATGCATGATAAAAAGTATTTTGCACATCAAAGCCCGACTTATGGTTCACCATTTGATATGATGAAGAAATTCGGTATAACCTATAGAACAGCTGGCGAAAATATTGCACAGGGATATGCAACGCCACAAGCTGTTATGACTGGTTGGATGAACTCCCCCGGACACAAAGCAAATATTTTGAATGCATCATTTACTCAAATTGGTGTTGGATATTTTAAGGACGGAAACTACTGGACACAAATGTTTATTGGCTAAAGCAAAAATACCGTCTATCAAGTGATAGGCGGTGTTTTTTTATTTTAATCATAATTTTGTATATATGAATTAGCATCAGTTGTGTATATTTCTGTAGTTAGTTTGCATCCCAAAATAAAGCCTTGAGCAAAGCTATGAAAGGAAACCTTATCGCAAACTAAACCTTCATCATCAATTATATTCAACAACAATTTCTTTTGATATTTTGAAAAATTCATCTTAAGTTCTTTAATATTTTCATTTATCCTTTCTTTCTCTTCCAAATTTTCTGGTTCTATATAAAAGCTGTAATAAAGTCTATTTATCATATTTTATTTCCTTTCTAAATCATAATATTGCATATGCTTTTTCCAAACTTACATTATTATTTTTTGCTATCTGTTATATAATTTTTTGCGTTTTTTCATTTTTGTTAACACTCCTTTTGTATGGGATATATCGATATTATATCACATAAAATATTATTTTGCGATATATCCCACATAAAATATTTTATTTTGTGTTATTTTAATTTGGGATATATCGAAAAGGAGGTTTATTATATGAATACTAAAGAAGCTGTTGCAAAAAGAATTATTGAATTATGCGAACAGAAAAATCTTTCCATTAATGCATTAGCAAACATCTCTGGCGTGTCCCCTTCAACTATTTATAGCATGCTAAATACTAAAAGCAAAAACCCTGGAGTTGTTTCTATCAAGAAACTTTGTGATGGTTTGGAAATTTCAATACGAGAATTTTTCGACAATAATATTTTTGATAATATTGAACAGGAACTGAAATAATTATAACATAAAGTACAATAAACTATGTTAGCTTCAATCCGCAATTTTTGTTTTTTTATCCGATTAAACACAATATTTTATAATAAGATAAATTTTTAGTTGACAAGATTATAATTCGTTGCTATAATAAAAATTGTAAGAACATTTGTTCTTGTGCTTAATAATCGATAATAGTTTCAAAACCGCTTTTTGCGGTTTTTTGCTTTTTATTAAGCAAAAAAATTAAGAGGGTGCTGTTTGCACCCTCTTAAACTTATTTATGCGTTTTTAAAAACTATAACTTTATCTGCTGCCACCGCCAGAGCCGCCACCACGGGGCCGCCGGGAATGCAAAGGGAAGCAGTGCCCAGTCCGGACTTCATCGGTCTTCCGTAG
>Ga0209639_1001268_pt1 | contig 26438 bp, 27 predicted proteins | sample EPASupsiteHSE605_FD_187268 | JGI IMG/M metagenome (GOLD analysis project Ga0209639, IMG submission 187268) | Bioremediated contaminated groundwater from EPA Superfund site, New Mexico - Sample HSE6-05 (SPAdes) (version 2) | ecosystem: Environmental > Aquatic > Deep subsurface > Groundwater >... | reverse complement strand
GGGAGAAATGATATTCAGCACCACCGATGTAAATCATGGCTGGGATGGTAAGATGCCGGAAGGATCTGAAGCTCAGCAGGATGTGTATACGGTTAAGGTGACCATTAAAGGCCTTGACGGTGTTGATCATGATTATATTCAGGGCGTAAGCCTGATAAGGTAAAGTTTTGTTGTAAACATTGATAATCCGGCTACATGTTCAATGTAGCCGGATTTTTTATTTTTAAAATTGAGAAAGACGATGTTTCTTTCATTTAACAAGCTGAACAAATGCTTAAAATAACAACTCTTTTTAATTATTTGCCGGTTATTCCTGGTCAGGTTAATTACCTGGGTGACAAGCATGTCGTTTTTGTACTGGTTGAAGAGGATGAATTCTGTATGGGTTATAAGTCCAAACAACACACAATGTAATAAAATAAAAGAGCCGGTCCTTTTTAAAGAGCCGGCTCTGTTCTGATTAAGAATGTTTTTTTATTTGGTTTCAGCAGTTTCAGTTTTCTCTTTCTCTTCTTTTTTCTCTTTCGGAAACATACGTTTCTGAAAAATAAGAATCATAACAACTGCAATCGAAATGTAGGAATCAGCCAGATTAAAGATGGCACGGAAAAATGAGAATTCGTTGCCGCCCAGAAAAGGTACCCAGCTTGGGAAACGGGTATTTATCAATGGAAAATACAGCATATCCACTACTTTTCCCTGCAGAAATACCGTGTAGCCACCTCCCTGCGGGAAAATTTCAGCAGCTTCGGCGCCTGAACCATAGTAAGGGCTTGATTCGAAAATCAATCCGTAAAACATACTGTCAATGATGTTTCCGGTGGCTCCTGCAAAAATGAGCGCTACACTGAAAATAAAAAGTATGTTCTTTTTCTCACGTATGATTTTCAATAAATACCAGAAAATGGCTGTGGCTGCAACGATTCTGAATATACTCAGAAAATACTTACCAGTTGTGCCTTTCCAAGCCATACCAAAAGCCATTCCTTCGTTTTCAATAAAATTTAAGCGGAACCAATTCCCAATAACATTTACTTCCTCGCCCAGGAGAAAATGTGTTTTGATATAAATTTTGAGAACCTGGTCTATGATCAGCAATGCTGCAATAAAGAACAGCACATTTCGCAAAACATGTCTATTCATCGGGCGGGAGGCTGATTCTGGGTTCTTTTTTAGTCATTTTATTTTTGGCCTCAATACTCAGGGTGGCATGAGGGACCGCTTTCAATCGCTCTTTCGAAATCAGTTTTCCGGTAACACGGCAGATGCCGAAGGTCTTGTTCTGAATCCGAACCAACGCACCTTCCAGATCGCGGATAAACTTCTGCTGACGCGATGCCAGCTGGCTGTTCTCTTCTTTTGAAAGGACCTGCGAGCCTTCTTCGAGCACTTTAAAGGTTGGACTTGTGTCGCTGATGTCATTGTCGTTGGTTCCGGTAAAAGCTTCGGTGAGAAGTGCCAGATCAGCTTTTGCTTTATCCAGCTTCTCTATAATCAGCAAACGGAATTCTTCGAGTTCCTCGTCGCTGTAGCGACTTTTTTCTTTTTCTTCTTTTGCCATAATTCAGTTTTTACACTTTTTCGATGATAGCATGAACAGAAATTTCATCGGTCAATTCAAGTAAAACGGCTTCTGCTGCACCTTTAGTATCCCGAAGTTCAAGTTCAGTCGCTAATATCTCATTGCAAATATATGAATAATTGTTAGTTATTGACTTTTCAACCGATTCTGTCTTTTCAACAAAAACACGGATTTTGTCAGTAACTTCGTAATCGCGCTCCTTGCGCAGGTTCTGGATGCGGTTCACAAACTCCCTGGCAACGCCTTCCTCCAGCAATGTCTCGCTTAATGTAACATCGAGCGCCACCGAAAGACTTCCTTCGCTCATAACCACCCAGCCCGGTATGTCTTCGGTAATGATTTCAACATCGCCCAATAATACTTCTGCTGTGCCTTCGGCCAAAGGAATACTGATTTTGCCTTCATTCTCCAGTTGATTGATCTGTGCTCCGTTCAAGGCTGCAATGGCGGCTGCCAGCTCTTTCATCTGCTTGCCGAAACGTGGCCCGAGCTGTTTGAAGTCGGCCTTGATTTTCTTCACCAGAAAACTGCCGTCGTCTTTGAAAAATTCAAGCTCCTTCACATTTACCTCTGCCAGAATGATTTTCTGTACGCTCTCAATCTGTCCTTTGATCTTGTTGTCGGTAAGCGGAATCAGAATCTTTTGCAGTGGCTGTCGTACTCGGTTGCCGGTTTTCTTACGAAGCGACAATACCATCGATGATATTTTCTGTGCCAGCTGCATGCGCTCTTCCAGATCACGATCAATATCAGCATTGTTGTATGCCGGAAAGTCGCACAAATGCACGCTTTCAACATTACGACGGCCGGTCACCGAATTCAGATCCGAGAACAATCTTTCAGCAAAAAATGGCGCAATGGGCGAAATTAAAACCGACAATGTTTCAAGCACATGATACAATGTCTGGTAGGCCGATAATTTATCTTTCGACATTTCGCCTTTCCAGAAACGACGGCGCGACAAACGTACATACCAGTTGCTCAGAAACTCATCAGTGAAATTCTGAATGGCGCGTCCGGCGCGGGTTGGCTCATAATCGGCATATGATTCATCCACTAATTTAATCAGACTGTTCAGCTCCGATAAAATCCAGCGATCCAGCTCGGGGCGCTCAGCAACAGGAACTTCAGCATCGCTGAAATCAAACTTGTCGATGTTCGCATACAGTGCAAAGAATGAATACGTATTGTACAATGTACCGAAGAATTTACGCTGTACTTCGGCCACACCTTCGCTGTCGAATTTCAGATTGTCCCAGGGCTGCGAGTTGGTAATCATGTACCAGCGCGTCGCATCGGGACCGTATTTGCCAATAGTTTCAAATGGATCAACGGCATTGCCGAGTCGCTTCGACATTTTATTTCCGTTTTTATCGAGCACCAGACCGTTTGAAACAACCGTTTTATAGGCTACTGAATCAAACACCATGGTTGCGATGGCATGTAATGTAAAGAACCATCCGCGGGTCTGATCAACGCCTTCGGCAATAAAATCGGCCGGAAAACTTTTTTCGAAAACTTCTTTATTCTCAAACGGATAATGCCACTGCGCATAAGGCATGGAGCCGCTGTCGAACCATACGTCGATCAGATCGGGCTCGCGGCGCATTGGTTTTCCTGACTCCGACACAAGAATAATCGGATCAACCGATGGCTTGTGCATGTCGAATTTTTCGTAGTTGTCTTTGCTCATGTCACCGATAACAAAATCCTTCATCGGATTTTCTTTCATGAAGCCGGCTTCAATACTCCTGCTGATTTCTTTTGCCAGCTCTTCGAGCGAGCCGATGCACTTGATTTCACTGCCGTCTTCGCTCAACCACACCGGAAGTGGAACGCCCCAATAGCGGCTGCGACTCAGATTCCAGTCAACCAGATTTTCGAGCCAGTTGCCAAAACGGCCACTACCGGTCGATTCGGGCTTCCAGTTGATGGTGTTGTTCAGCTCAATCATGCGGTCGCGATAGTCGGTAGTTTTGATAAACCATGAATCGAGCGGATAATACAGAATCGGTTTGTCAGTGCGCCAGCAGTGCGGGTAGCTGTGTTCGTATTTCTCTGCTTTAAAAGCTTTGTTTTCTTTTTTCAGTTTGATGACAAGTTCAATGTCAACATTCAATTCTTTTTCCTTTTCAGGCGTGAAATCGGGATGATACTGCGGTTTCACGAATTTCCCGGCGAATTCGCCCATCTCTTCCGTGAATTTCCCCTGCTTGTTCACCATAGTAAGCGCACCGAGATTGTATTTCTTTCCCATGCGGAAGTCGTCGGCACCAAAGCTGGGAGCCAGATGCACGATGCCGGTACCGTCTTCGGTAGTTACAAAATCTCCGGCGACCACGCGGAAAGGATCTCCCTCAGCGGGCTGTGCGTATGGCAGCAATTGCTCGAAACGGATTTCGGTGAGCTCTTTTCCTTTGAAAGTTCCAAGAACTTTGAATGGAATATTTTTTTGTCCGGGCTCGTAACTGTCTATGTCAAGTGCCGCATTCTCGGCCGGAAACCAGCGGTTGAGCAGGGGAGCGCCCACCACAACGGTCTGCGGTTCGAATGTGTATGGATTGTAGGTCTGAACTAAATTGTATTCAATATTTTCACCGACAGCAAGACCTGTGTTTGATGGCAAAGTCCACGGAGTGGTCGTCCAGGCAAGGATGTACAGATTTCCTTTGACACCCGGGGTGTTGAACAGAAACTCGCTGCGTTCGTTGCGAACCACTTTGAATTGTGCAACAACGGTATTGTCTTTTACATTTTTGTAGCAACCGGGTTGGTTCAGTTCATGTGTGCTGAGGCCGGTTCCGGCAGCAGGCGAGTACGGCTGAATGGTGTAGCCTTTATACAGCAGCCCTTTGTCGAAGAGGGTTTTCAGCAGATGCCAGACCGATTCAATGTATTTATTGTCGAAAGTGATGTACGGATTTTCGAGGTCAACCCAATAGCCCATGCGGCGTGTAAGCTCATCCCACTGATCTTTGTATTTCATCACTTCCTGACGGCATTCGCGGTTGTAGTCAACAACAGAAATGCTTTTACCGATATCTTCTTTGGTAATCCCGAGTTTTTTCTCAACGCCGATTTCCACCGGAAGTCCATGTGTATCCCAGCCGGCCTTGCGTTTTACCTGAAAGCCTTTCAGTGTCTGATAACGGCAGAAAAGATCCTTGATGGCGCGGGCCATTACGTGATGAATGCCAGGCATTCCATTCGCACTCGGCGGTCCTTCGAAAAATACGTATTCGGGTTTGCCTGCGCGCGTTTCAATACTTTTGCGGAAGATATCTTTCGAATCCCACCATTGTCTTACATCATCAGCCAGTTCTGTCAGCCTTAATTGCTTGTACTCGTTGTATTTGCCCTTCATTATCCGGTAATTTTTAAAAAGAGGTGCAAAAATACGAAAATACGGGACATGAAATACGAAATCTGAAATACTAAATACGAGATGAGAAATCAGAAATACGAATCCGCCGCGGCGGAAGAAATACAAGAATTTAAGTACTGCAGCGATGATGCGACAATGCGATGATGCGATAATGATCAACCTGCCGTGGGATAATTTCCAATGTGTGAAAACAAGATTGCGAAAGCCAATGGATAGCTTACCGCTGAATGCCCTGACGCTCCGGTCGGGATATACTACTGACTACTGAAAGTTGACTACTGAAAGCTGTAACGTGTAACGATAGGATGTGAAAATGTGTGAAGATAGATTTGTGTTCAATTCTGTAACGATTGCAACTTTGTAACGTGTAACGCCTGTAACGTGTAACGCTGTAACGTGTAACGAAAAAACTACTCCCCAAACCCATTCCCGGTAATTCTGAATCGCACCTGCATACACGATCTTTTTACAATTTTTCTTTCTTTCCATGAAAGCGTTTTCAGATATGCTTTGGTAATTATTTTTCCACGATTATCGCTGTTGCTGATGTATAATATTCCAGCGCAGTCCGTTTCGCATTGTTGCGTAGTGTCAATTCGGATGCGGCCTGCATCGATGCCCTGATTAAAAAATATTTTCCTTATTTTTTCAGCGCGCTTTTGTCCGGTTATTTCTTTTTCATCAGGTGCGGTGTGGCCCGATATGGCCATGGTAATGCCTGGATTTTCCTTAAGGATAAAAATGAGGGTGTTCAATGCATCGTTACTGTTTTTTGTAAAATGTACAGAGTTTCTTTTGAAAACGATTTGTGGAAGCGGATTTCCAAGGCTGGGGATTTTCGTCATGCTGAATTCAATATACTGATCGCTGACATTGTTAGTCAGAAACAGTTTGTTTTTTTCAGAATAGTAATTTGGATGCGAAACATAGATATTATAAACCACGTTTTTTTTCATGGCAAAAACACTTGCAATTCCACTTTCACTGGTTGAATCAGTTTGTATACTGGCATCTGAACCTTCTATGCGGACTTCCGCGCCAGCAATGGGTTTGCCGGTGGAGTCAGCGATCACTGAAATGGTCAATCGTGCTGTCGTTTCAGTATTTTCCTGTGCATAACAACGATGTGTTTTTGCTGATATTATTAATGCAAATATCATTATCAGAAAATAGGATTGGTTACTCATTTTATTTTTTTGTGGGATTGTAATCTGTTGAAATGATCTCGAATCGAACCTGACGACATTCCTGTCTGATGCGCTGCTGATCTGCTTTTGATCTTGTTTTCAGAAACTCTTTTGTGATGAAAAAGTTTACCGAAACCGGATGACAGCCATCATAATTGTATCTTACCACCGCATTTCGTGCGGGCTGCGTGTTGATAATTATTCGTTCAGTATCGATTCCGGCATTAACGAGATAATGATAAATATTCAATGCGCGTTTTTGCGCAAGGCAGCTTCTCTCGCCGGGTTCGGTGTATCCGCTGATTTGCAGAACAAAGTTTGGATTTGCTTTCATCATGAAATTCATGTACTCCATGCTTTCAGAAAATGCTGAATCAACCTTTATTCCGGTTGATCCATGACGAAACTGAAAGACTGGGAAGTATATAAAATCAATTACCATTGGAACAAGTCTGATTTCAACTTCCGTATTCATAAAACATGAATCATGAGCTCTGATTTTATGCCGTTCTGTGAAACATAAATACTTGTCAATATACAGTGAATAGGAATTTTCTCCGGACAGATTTGAAATAATGCAATATCCGGCATCATCTGTAAATGTTGTTACAAGACTTCCATCACTGCCTTCCATCCGGATTTTCGAATCGGTGGCCGGAAGATTTGTTTCATCAAAAACAACATGAAAAACGACATAGTATGTGTCTGAATCGGCCTGCTGTTGAGCGATACAGCGAATACTAAAAATATTCATCAGCAAAAACATCCATATAAAACAGCAACGATTCATACAACGAAAATACAATATTTGCTCACACGTTTAATGCAGCTTTTTTTAAATCTTACAAATGTACAAAGGAGCAAATGTTTTGTACGAGGTGCAGCGAAGTGAGCCGCACAAAATCCATATTAAAAAAAATGCGTAACTTGCGGGTTCTTTATGCTTTACAGAATGCAGTTTCGTCCATTTATTCTATCGTTTATTTTCTTTGCTCTGGTGGGCGGATTAATGCTTTCTGATATTTTGTCGGCACACGATTCAGCCAAAAAAGATCCGGTAAAAATTCACGACTACGATTCCATTATTGCTTCCGATACTTTGCATGTTGTGATGGGATATAATTCCGTCAACTATTTTGTGTATAAAGGAACACCCATGGGCTATCAGTACGAAATGGTGCAGGAATTATGCAAGGACATGGGATTGTTTCTCGACCTGACTGTTACCAACGATGTTGAAGAAGCTTTTCGCTGTGTTGCTTTTGGAAAATGCGATCTGCTTGCCATGGATCTTACTGTGTCAGAAAACAGATTTCCTGATATAACATTTACGAATTCACTGTATGGCTCAAAGTCTTTTCTGGTGCAGAAAAAGGACAGTACAGGAAAGATCCCTGTCACAAACCTTCGTCAGCTAAAAGGCAAAACCATCGTAATTCCCCGCAAAACAATTTATCTGAAACAACTGCAACGAATCAAGGATAGTCTGAATATCGATTTTAATATCATTGAAAAGAAAGACCTTGGTACCGAAGATTTAGCCAACATGATGGCCAATGGCGATTTTGATTTTACTGTGTGTGATGAACATCTTGCACGAACGTTGTCGGCTTATCGTTCCGAACTTGATTTTAGTCTGGTGATTGCTGAAAAACGGCCTCTGGCCTGGGCTGTAAACAGTCGTTCAGTTGAATGGGAAAATGTAGTGAATCAATGGCTGGACAATTATTCCAAAAAAGGAAAACTTCATTTTTTGCAAAGTAAATATTTCGATCATCCTGTTTTTTATATTTATCAGTCACCCGATGATCACAGTCTGACTCATGGCAAGCTTAGCAAATACGACCGGATTATTCAGAAATACAGCCGCGCTATTGATTGGGACTGGCGTCTGGTAGCCTCTGTCATTTACCAGGAATCGCGGTTTACCGAGAATTTTCAATCTCCAAGTGGTGCTTTTGGAATTATGCAAATGATGCCTGCCACTGCTGCAAAATTCGGTGTGCATTATAGCAGCAATGTCGAAGAACAGATTAAAGGCGGCATTGAATTGATTCATTATATGGATACTGCTTTTGCTCCATTTATTGCAGATAAAAATGAACGGCAGCAGGTAGTCATTGGCGCATATAATCTGGGAATGCCGCATTTTTACGATGCATTCGAACTGGCAAAAAAACACAACATGACTCCTATCACTTATCAGGTCGTGCTCGAATGCCTGAAGCTAAAACGCAAGCCAAAATATTACAACGATCCTGTTGTAAAATACGGCTATATCAATCCCTGGTATATGGAACGCTTCGTTCACGAAATTTATGCACGCTACAACGCTTACTGCGCCGTTTTTCCAGAGAAGTAATTATTAAGACTGTCGCTTGTTGAAGGCTACACCATGAGTTCATCAAGTCATCAAGTTTATAAAGTAGAAAGGCGATGTGGATCTATCCATCAGCTTGGTCGACGGTTTGTTCTTAAACGTTTACCCCAACAATTATTATAGTTGGTTCCTTTGAGGCGATCAGCGGACGCTGATCGAACAATATTAGCCTTGGGCGATAGCCCCAGGGACCTGTCTGCCAGTTTAACTGCAACAGGCAGGCCAGGCAGACAAAGGACCACGCGAAGCTCCGATGAGTCGAAAAGTAACGCGTCATATTATGTCATGTTTCACGTGAGACGCGCAGCCCAGACCTTTAGCGTCGCCGCAGAGAAGGAATGTTCATTCAGAATCACACATACAAATAATCCGTATTCATCCGGATATATCTGTTCAGAGCAGTCCACGACGAAATCCACGATACAAGCATGCCGCAGATGACAATGCCGCCGAATAGAAAATATATTTTTACATCATTATGCACAGTCTGCAATTCGGGAAGCTGATTGTATTCAAGCGCAATCAATCCTTCAAGCATCACAAGCGCAAGCAGACTGCTTACAAGGCCCATCCATACGGCCTGCCACAAAAACGGGCGCCGGATAAACTGTCGTGTGGCACCAACCAGCAACATGCTGCGGATGAGAAAACGCTTCGAATAAATTGCCAGCCGGATGGTGTTATTGATCAGACTGTATGAAATCACAAACACTATGGCCGCAAATGCCAGCAGATACAACAGAATGTTTTGCGTATTTGAATTGATGTCGCGCACCTGTGTTTTGTCGTAATACACATTGCCCACAATCGGCTCTTTCATAATTTCGGCAGACATGGCTTCCATGTTGGTTGAATCGCCGAATTCGCTTTTCACCGTAATATCCAGCGATGCCGGAATGGGAATATAACCCAGATCCTGAACAAAGTCTTCGCCTGTTTCAGCTACAAGCCTTTTTGCGGCTTCTTCGCTGGTGACCATGTCGCAGGTTTTTATTTTCTGATTCAGCTGAATTTTTTTCTGCAAAGCCAGCATGTCGGCCTCCGGAATACTGTCTTTAAACATCACGGTAATCAGAATATTTTCTTTCGCATATTTAACCAGATTCTGCGATTGCAGCAGAATGAGTCCCGACATGCCGAGAATTAATAAAACCAGCGAAATGCTGATCATCATGGTGACATAAGAGCCCCCGAGCCGGATGGAAGATTTGCGGTGTTTTGCCATGACGCAAAAATAGTATTTTCTTTGCGAATAGAAGAAATGCGTTTTTTATCCCAGAAACATGGCTGCATGAATCGCTGTAATATTTTCTTCAAACTGTTTTGTTGATGGATCGTTGGATAGTATAAATGATTTTTTTACAGGCTTGTCAAGCAATGCTTCCAGTCCAAACAAGTGCCGTGCATCAGTTCTGGTAACTTTGTCGGCTAGTTTAATTTCAAAAGCATAGTAATAATCGGGAAATTCAAGCAATAAATCTACTTCGCGACCATCGTGCGTTTTTAAAAAATAGAAACTGCATTGAAGCTGATTGTTTTTCGTTTGTTTATACATTTCTGAAATGATCGCACTTTCAAATTCATGACCATTCAATCCACCCCTTCGTTTAAGTACAGCCTGCAGAATTCCGTGATCCAGAAAATGAATTTTCGAATTCTTTACAAGCCTTTTGTTCAGGTTATTTGTCCATGATGACAGCGTCAGCGTCTGGTAGCTGATATCCAGATATCTCAAATACCTGAATACAGTTTTCACACTGATTCCAAATTGCTTTGCAATAGAGGATGCATTGATTGTTTCGCCTGTGTTCTGTGCAATATAACGCTGCAGTTTAATAAACGGATCAAGATCTCTGAAATTCGACAAATCCCTGATGTCGCGCTCCAGATAGGTCTGCACATACCCATTTAGCCAGTCGAAAACTTCTTCTTCGCTAAGCTCGGTATCGCTCACTGACGGATATCCGCCATACCGGAGATAGTGTTCATAGGCAATCATTTTTGAGCTGTACTCTTTTTGTAATTGAAATGATGGCTCGAGCTCTAAATATTTGCCCTGAAGAAGTTTTACGAATGCAGAAGGCTCTGCTTCTTCATCCCATGAGTTTGTTCGGAGTTCGGGCAACGTAAGTGGAAACAATTCTGCAATCAGACATCTGCCTGCAAGACTTTCACGCACTTTTTCCATCAGAAGCAACTGGCTTGACCCGAGCAAAACATAAGCCGGACCGGTCCATTGATCATATACCGATTTAATGCTTTCAATCAGTTGTGGCTCTTTTTGTATTTCATCCAGAATGGCTTTAGGATATTTCTGCTTCCAATACGAAGCTGTCAGACTTTTCAGATTTTCTCGCATTGTCGGATCTTCTATGGATAAATATTGGTGGTCGGGAAAAACCTGCTCAACCAGAGTTGTTTTTCCTGTTTGCCGTGCTCCGGTTATTACCATGATTCTTCCGAACTTCGATTTATGCTTTTTCTGTAAATAGGCCGAAATCATTCTGCTTTTCATCGCATTTCTTTTGCCGGCAAAGATAATCATTTTTTATTGAAAGTCCAAATATTACGCCGATATATGGACTTGAAGTAAAAATATTACGCCGATATGTGGACTACAAGTCCTGATATTACGCCGAAATATGGACTTGATGTCGCAAAAATACGCCGATATTCAGATTTGGAAGATGCAGTTAATATTATCAATAAAACAAGAATGGACACTGTTGCTATGAAAGCCTGAATTATAAAAAATTTCTTAGGGAACCATCTATCTTTGAATTTAATTTCGATGATGGTAATTATTGTTGCCGCATTCATTGCATTCAGAATCAGAAAAAATGCAAACAATACTTCTTCAAATGCGAAATTGCAGAAGGCAAATATTACAGCCGTAACAACTGAAAATGACAATAGCAGCGACAGGTAGGCCAGCGTTTTGTATTTCATGTTTCGAGGCAATTCTATTTCTTTACCACACGAATTTCAACACGTCTGTTCATCTGCTTTTCTTCGGCCGTTGTTTCATTATTCAATGGCCGCGTGTGACCAAATCCTTTCCAGCTCATGCGGCTCTCATCTATACCTTTTTCAACAAGAAAGTCATAGACCACTTTTGCGCGTTCTCCCGATAAATTGGAAATATCATCATCCACGCAGCAGATATGGCCTTCGATGGCAATTACAAGCGTGGGCTCTGATGACATGATGCGATACAGCTCTTCCATCACCGGAATTGACTCCGGAAGCGGAATACTGATGTTGTTGTAAAAGGTCATGTTTTCCAGCCTGATCAAATCTCCCACGCTTGCTTCTTCAATTTTTTTATCCAGTGGCAGATCGGATTTTGGCGCCATAGCTTTTGTTACGATGTCCACGCGACGATTTTTGTAAAAATCCGCACCGCCGAATTCGGTCGTTTCGTTCTTTCCCCCAACAACAGCGGTTTTCAGATCTACTCCCTGATTGACAAATACAGTTTTTACTGAATTGGCGCGCCTTTCCGATAATAGCTGGTTTCTTTCTGTTGTTCCAACCGAATCGCAATAACCACTGATGCTGATGATTCCTGCTTTTCCGCTTTTACATTGTAAACCGATTGTGTTCAATGTTTTCATGGCCACCGCATCGGGCTGATAAACGGCGGTGTTGAAGTATACACTGTATGTTTTGTTTTCCTGCGCTGTAACAAATGTAGTGACAGTCACAAACAATAAAATGATAAAAAAGATTTTCATGGCTATTGGGCTTTGTTATAGAAACGTTAACGGTTCTGCGTTGCAAAATATTGCATCCGGGTTTTATTGGCTGTTGCAAATATTCGTTTAAAGATAAAAGATAAAAGGAAAAAGCTCTGTCCTGAGCTTGCCGAAGGGACAAAAGGACGTTTTCTTTCAGTCCGCCTGATCGTTGAGCTGCGACGCCCTGAGGACCCTGAGCTTGTCGAAGGGCCGAAGGGTCGAAACGCGGCGGATTATAACGTCGCTCATATTCCCATATTGGAATTTATCACGCTTTCCGCCGCGGCGGTGCGTGACATTTCCACATTTTCATTTCGTATATCGTATTTCGTATATCGTATTTCGTATTTCTTATATCGTATTTCTTATATCGTATTTCATTACTTTTGCCCCATGCAACCTCTCATTCTCTGGCAGGACCAATACGCGCTCGCAGTGAACAAGCCCAACAACGTGCTCGTTCATCATTCCGGTTATTCCGGAATCGAAGGAGAAAAGTCATTACTCGAATTACTGAAAGAGCAGGGGATACCCCGCGTTTATCCGCTTCACAGGCTCGACAGAAAGACATCGGGTATTGTATTGCTTGCAAAGCATCGGAGCGACGTCGCCGTTTTTCAGAAATTATTCGATGAACAGAAAATCCGCAAAACCTATCTGGCACTGCTTCGCGGACATGCCGATGCGGAAGGCATCGTTGATACACCCGTGCGGAACGATCGCGGAAATTATCGCGAAGCATTAACGCACTATCGCTGTATCGAGCAGTACGAGCTGAATGTGGCTGTTGAGCCATACGAAACGTCGCGCTACAGTCTGGTTGAAATGGAACCTAAAACCGGACGATTACATCAGTTGAGGGTGCACGCCAATAAAATTGCACATCCCATTATTGGCGATCACAAGCATGGAAACCGGCATCACAACAGGCTTTTCGCCGAACAGTTTTTATTGCCGGATTTATTTCTTCATGCCTGCGAATTGCAGTTTACACATCCGTTTAACAACGAAGAAATCATCATAAACGCTCCGCTTCCGGCTTTCTGGGCGCGCTTCGATGAAATCAGAAAAGAACTGAGTGTCTGAGCAAAACTTTGCTGTCATCCTGACTGTCGCTTTAAAAGACTTTTTACAGGAAACAGCGCCGATGTATCGAAGGAGACAGCAAATCCCGCTGTCGTTCTTCCCCGCCTGCTGCGCAGCGGGCAGGGATACGTTTGAAGCTAGTTGTTTACGGTGTCTGTTCTTCAAACACTCTGAATGACAGCGGGATTTAACTTGGCAGAAGCGACTTCGTCAGAATTATAAATCCCGTCATCCAATAAATTCGTATTTTTGCAAATCAAAATCAATCCGAAAATGAAAGCACTCATCAATACCGTGAAGGGCACCATGAAAGTCGAATTCTACGAAAACGACGCCCCGAATACCGTTGCCAACTTTGTAAAGCTCGCCAAAAGCGGCTTCTACGATGGTCTTACTTTCCACCGCGTCATTCCCGATTTCGTTATTCAGGGCGGTTGCCCCGACGGAACCGGTGCCGGCGGCCCGGGCTACAGCATTAAATGCGAGACCAGTGGCGGCAATCAGTATCACGATCGCGGCGTTCTTTCCATGGCTCATGCCGGAAAAGATACCGGTGGCTCACAATTCTTTATCTGTCACAGCCGCACCAACACAGCGCATCTCGACCGCCGTCACACCTGCTTCGGCAAAGTAATCGAAGGCCTCGAAGTCATTGACGCCATCCGTCAGGGCGACGAAATTGAAAATATTAAGATTATTGAAGAATAGCGCGCAGCGCCGGTTTCAGATTTTATCAGTTCTTGGATGTCAATGTTTTCATTGCTGAATAAACCTGATATAATTTATTTCTGTAATCAAAATCTCCCTTTCATTTTCATCCAATATTGCTTCCAATTTGCTTTTCATTGCCAACCCTGTTCGCAAAATGTCAAGCCAACTGGAGTCGTTTAGTATTGCCAAATGGTCGTAATCATTATTGCATGGTGATTCGTATTTGTCTAATAATTCGTGCCAGTTATTAATTATTTCAAATTCATATTCTGTCAACCAACCTTTCTCCAACGGGTATTTATAGTTGTTTTCAATGCCTAAATCGTCAAAATAGCTGCAAATGAATTCCACAAATGACCAATGTGGATTTGTATTTGTTTTGTCAAGCCATGATTTATTCTGAAGATCAAGTGTCGTTAATTCATTGATGCAACGAAGCCAGCTTTCTCTCCATATATTACGGTCATCTTTCATGTCTGGAAATAATACTGAATTTTAAGTCTGTGAGTGTCACTCACGAATTGAATACTTTCCTTGATCAATTTGCGTTTGAGCCAACGCCAGTAGTTACCGGCTTTTGTGAAATCGGTTTCCTGATTCAAAATACCAACAACATCAACCACACTAAACCACCACCGGGCGTTTTGCTCGTCCCGGACGGCCCGCACTTCGCGATCATCGAAAAATCGTATGGATATTTTTGACTGACTCATTTTATTTCCCATCCATTTAGTCTGGCATTATTCTTCAACTCCAGTAATTTCACCATTAATTCTTTCTCAAATTCTTTTATTCTGGCTTTAGATGTGGTTGAAATGGAACACCAGTCGAACATTTCGTACATCGCTTTAACAGAAGTAAGATTTGCAATATCTTTAATAAGACCATCGCAGGGTTCACCATAAACTGGAAGATTATAAAGAACAATGTCTGTTATCGGATGATCTCCTGGTCCTCCTGCACTCATATGAAGCTTTCATTTAAATCCAAAAATTCACAATGCAACTCTGACAACGCAATCATCCCGACCTCGTCTTAGCTCACTCACAAATATACAAACATTTCACAAAACATCACAAATAGAAATTTTCAAATTTTCAACCGAACGATGAAATCGTGAGCTCATGCGCCGTCCTGAGCCTGCCGAAGGGAACTCCTTTCAAATTAATTTAATGGGTGAATAAATTACCAAATTTTCAAATCGTGGCATTAGCATATCAATTCAATACAAAAGGCACAAGACAAAAGTGAACAAAATATCTTTTTCGCATCATCGCATTATCGCATCATCGCAGCAGTATTTATTATCTCGTATTTCAGATTTCGTATCTCGTATTTTCGCATTTTCACATGGACGAAGTCCCACATTTCCACATCATTTCGTATTTCTGATTTCGTATTTCATATCTCGTATTTTCGTATTTTTGCACCTCAATTTTTCAACCATGGAAATTCCAACAAAATACGACCCGACCAAAAGCGAGGACAAATGGTACGCCTACTGGATGAACAACGGCTTCTTCCGCTCTGTTCCTGATGATCGCAAGCCATACACCATTGTAATCCCGCCGCCCAACGTCACCGGCGTGCTGCATATGGGACACATGCTCAACAACACGCTGCAGGATGTGCTGGTGCGCCGCGCCCGTATGAAAGGCTTCAACGCCTGCTGGGTTCCCGGTACCGATCACGCATCGATTGCCACCGAAGCCAAAGTGGTTGGAAAACTCAAAGCCGAAGGCATTGACAAGAAATCACTGTCGCGCGACGAATTCCTGAAACACGCCTGGGTATGGAAGGAAAAACATGGCGGCATTATTCTCGAACAGCTCAAAAAGCTGGGCGCATCCTGCGATTGGGACCGCACCGCTTTTACAATGGATAAAAATCTGTACGATTCGGTCATCAAAGTTTTTGTTGATCTCTACGAAAAAGGCCTCATCTACAAAGGGCACCGCATGGTGAACTGGGACCCGAGCGCACTCACAGCCGTCAGCGACGAAGAAGTGATTTACAAGGAACAGAATGCAAAGCTGTATTATCTGCGCTATTATCTCGAGAACAGCAAGGATTATCTGGTGATTGCCACCACGCGTCCCGAGACGATTCTGGCTGATACTGCGGTTTGCGTGAATCCAAACGACGATCGTTTCAAACACCTTCACGGAAAGAAAGTGCTTGTACCCCTCATCAACCGCGTGATTCCGGTGATCACCGATGAATATGTCGACATGGAATTCGGTACCGGATGTCTGAAAATTACACCAGCACACGATATCAACGACTACACCATCGGACAGAAATTCGGTCTCGATGTGATTGACATTCTTACTCCCGATGGAAAACTGAATGAGAAAGCGCAGCTGCTGATCGGCGAAGACCGCTTTGCAGCCCGCAGGAAGATTATGCCGATGCTCGAAGAAGCAGGCAATGTGGAAAAGATTGAAGACTACGTAAACAAGGTTGGATACAGCGAACGCACCGATGTTGCCATCGAGCCGCGGTTGAGCGAACAATGGTTCATGAAAATGAGCGACATTGCAAAACCAGCACTGGATGCGGTAATGAATGATCAGGTGCAGTTTCATCCGGCCAAGTTCAAAAACACGTATCGCCATTGGATGGAAAATGTGCGCGACTGGTGTATCTCGCGTCAGCTGTGGTGGGGACAACGCATTCCCGCATGGTATCTGCCCGACGGAAAAGTGGTGGTGGCACTGAATGAGAACGAAGCTCTTGAAAAGGCGCATCAGATCAACTCTGAACTGAAACTGTCCGATCTGAAACAGGACGAAGATGTTCTCGATACCTGGTTCAGCAGCTGGCTCTGGCCCATCAGCGTTTTCAACGGAATCATGGAGCCGGACAATGAAGACATCAAATATTATTACCCGACCAATGATCTGATCACGGCGCCCGAAATCATGTTTTTCTGGGTGGCACGCATGGTTATGGCCGGACTAGAATACCGCAAAGAAATTCCGTTCAGCAATGTATATTTCACGGGCATCGTGCGCGACAAGCAGGGACGCAAGATGAGTAAGTCGCTCGGCAACAGTCCCGATCCGATCGAGCTGATGCAGAAATTCGGCGCCGATGGCGTCCGCGTGGGCATGATGTTCAGCTCGCCGGCCGGCAATGACTTGCTGTACGACGATTCGCTGTGCGAGCAGGGACGGAATTTTGCCAATAAAATCTGGAATGCATTCCGTCTGATCAGTGGCTGGCAGGTTGATGAACAATTGACGCAGCCCGCTTCTGCAGCGCTTTCGACCGAATGGTTCGGACATCGTTTGCGCCAGACCCTGAAGCAGATTGACGAACAGTTTGTCGATTTCCGCATCTCCGACGCATTGATGTCGGCCTACAAATTAGTGTGGGACGATTTCTGTTCGTGGTATCTCGAACTCATCAAACCCGCATATGGTCAGCCAATCGATGGAAAGACCTTTGCGGAAACCATGGAATATTTCGATCAGCTCATGCGTATGCTGCATCCTTTCATGCCGTTCCTGACCGAAGAAATCTGGCAGACAATGAAGCAGCGCGGCGAAACGGAATCCATCATGATGCAGCCGATGCCATCTGATTTCAACCACGATGAAAAGCTGATTGCCGGTTTTGAAGTGGTGCAGGAAACCATTATGGCCATCCGCGCATACCGCAACGATAAAGGCCTGGGCATGAAAGAACTGCTCGAGGTTTTCTATGCACCAGCTCAACATGGCGAAACCATGCAACATTATGCACCGGTGATAACAAAACTCGGCAACCTGAGCTGCTTTGAGAAACTGAGCGAAAAACCTGAAAAATCATTTACCGTTCTTGTCCGCACCGAAGAACTTGTATTTCCGGTCAGTGCCGATCTGGATACGGCTGCCGAAAAAGAAAAGCTATTGAAAGAGCTTGCTTATACACAAGGTTTTCTGGAAAGTGTCCGCAAAAAACTGTCAAATGAAAAATTCGTCAGTGGCGCACCTGCTCAGGTAATCGACAACGAACGCAAAAAAGAGCAGGATGCATTGTCGCGCATTGCGGTGCTCGAAAAATCGCTGAAAGAACTGTAGAACTCTGAACACTGATCCTGTCTGACGGTTTAACTGCAACAGGCAGTCCAGGCAGGCAAGGAAGTGTGAAGGAAGAAGGATGTTTGATTTAAGAAATCGGATTTTTGATATGTGATTTTTGATCGGAGTGTTGACGTTTGATGTTCGAATTGTTTTCTGCTTCAACCGCTTTGCGTCGCGATGCACTGCCTGCCGCCTGCCGCAAGCAAAGTCTAACAGCACCGAAGTTTCGGTCGACACATTCTGCTGACTACTGAGAGCTGATGGCTGAGAGCTGATTGCTGAAAGCTAAATTTTAACAAGTCATACAATAGTTTAATGCAATTGCCGTTTATTCACTGATTTTTATTAATTTTGCACCCATGAAATTTTGGCGGAATTTTGTTCTTATTGCTCTCATTCTCACTGGGGTTTCCTGCAGCGAGTATGACAAATTGCTCAAGGATGGTACTGCACAGCAAAGACTGAATGCAGCAAACGAATACTATGACAAAGGCAATTACTTTAAAGCTTTACAGCTATACGATCAGTTAATTGTGGAACTCCGGGGATTGCCTCCCTTCGAAGAAGCTTATTACCGCTATTGCTGGTGTAATTATCAGCAGGATCAGTTTCTGATGGCGGCCTATTATTTCAAAAACCTCGCAAAGACACTCCCCAACAGCAAATACGCCGAAGAGTCGTTGTTTATGGCTGCTTATTGCCAGTATCTCGAATCGGCCGAAACGCCGCTTGATCAATCCTCGACCACAGATGCGCTGAAGGAATTCCAGCTTTTCGTGAATAAATACCCCAATAGCGAAAAAGTGAAACAGTGCAACGATCTGATGGATGAACTCCGCTTTAAGCTTGAGACAAAGGATTTTAATACGGCATTGCTGTATTACAAAATCGAAGAATACAAAGCGGCTGTTGTAGCCATGCAGAACGTGCTGAAAGATTATCCTGCCACCAAATACCGCGAGCAGGCTATGTTTTATATACTGAAAGCTGAGTATTCTTACGCAGCAGGCAGCATCGACAGTAAAAAGAAGGAACGTTTTGCTCAGGCAACCAAAGCTTTCAACACTTTCAAAAGCCAGTATCCGCAATCGGCCTATCTGCGCGAAGCGGAAACCATCAACCAGAAAATTTCCTTGCAACTCAGTAAATTGAACTAACATATGGATTACAAAAAACTGAAAATCGAAACAAACGCTGTGACCCGCAATCTGCGCGAGCTTGAGAACGAAACAGGCAGCATTTACGAAAGCATCATGATTGTTGCCAAGCGGGCCAATCAGATTTCGATGGACATAAAAGAAGATCTGGTACGCGAATCTGAACAGTTCGTTTCGACCATGGATAACCTCGAAGAAGTATTCGAAAACCGCGAACAGATTGAATTGGCGCGTTTTTACGAATCACTTCCGAAACCTACACTCATTGCTTTGCACGAATTTCAGCAGAAAAAAGTGTATCACCGCAGAGGGAATCAGAACAACTAATCCGGCGTGAAAAACATGCGGGTTATATTGGGCATTTCGGGCGGCATTGCTGCTTATAAGGCACCGTATATTATCCGGATGCTGAAGCAGCAGGGTGCTGCAGTTCAGGTGGTTTGCACCAAAAACGCACTTGAATTTGTAACCTTGCCGGTTCTCGAAACACTGTCCGAAAACCCGGTCTATACCGATGTCTTTCCAAAAGAAAAACAGTATTCTACCGAACATATTTCCATTACAGATAATGCCGATATCATGATTGTGGCTCCTGCCACCGGTAATGTGATCGGCAAATTTGCGTCGGGGATTGCCGACGATGCACTTTCCACCACGTTTATGGCTTTCGATGGTCCGGTGTTTATAGCTCCGGCCATGAATACCAAAATGTGGAATTCGCCCGTGGTGCAGAAGAATATCGACTTTCTGAAATCGCTCGGACACACGTTTATCGGCCCGGCCGAAGGCGATCTGGCCTGCGGTTATCAGGGAGCCGGCCGCATGAGCGAACCACAGGAAATAGTTGATGCAGTGCTGGCTTCATTGGCGAAACCAACGCTTGATCAAAAAAGAATTCTGGTTACAGCCGGCCCGACCATCGAAAAGATTGATCCGGTGCGGTATATCGGAAATTTCAGCACCGGACGCATGGGATATGCTGTTGCTTCGGCGCTTGCAGCGCGGGGTGCAGAAGTTATTCTGGTTTCCGGCCCGGTGAGTATAAAGGCCGACCCTCGTGTGAAACTCATTCAGGTTGAAAGCGCTCAGCAAATGCACGATGCGTGCGTGAAACATTTTCCGAAATGCCATGCTGTCGTCATGACCGCTGCTGTGGCCGATTTCCGTCCGAAAACAAGCGCGAAATCCAAAATCAAAAAGGAGCAGAATGCTTCGTTAAACATTGAACTGGAACTGAATCCCGATATACTTGCCACCATAGGTGGAATGAAAAAAGCGGGACAGATTGTGGTTGGTTTTGCGCTTGAAACTACGGATGAATTGGAGAATGCTCAGAAAAAGTTAAACAATAAAAAGGCCGATATCATCGTTTTAAACTCGCTGAATGATCCGGGTAGTGGTTTCGGTCATGATACAAACAAAATTACGCTGGTGCGTAAAACAGGGAAACCCGAATCGTTTCCGCTGATGAGCAAAACCAGTGTGGCCGCCGTTATTGCCGATGAACTGGAAGCATTATTAAATAAAAAGAAATGAGAGTTTTTTTTATAGCCTGTTTTCTGTTGTTGTTTTCTGCGTCTCAGGCGCAGGAACTGTTGTGTAATGTGCAGGTGAATTCCAGTCAGGTCCAGTCGAGCGATAAAACGGTGTTCGAAAATCTGCAGACTGCCGTGTATGAATACATGAACACCCGCCGCTGGTCGAGCTATGAATTCAGAATGGAAGAGAAAATTGAATGCTCGATTTTAATTACGGTCAGCAGCTGGGATAACATTGAATCTTTCACTGGCACCATTCAGGTTCAGGCGCGCAGACCCGTTTACGGCTCATCGTACAGTACGCCTATTTTTAATTTTTTAGACAAGGATTTTTCATTTAAGTACATTTCGGGTCAGCCACTCGATTACGTCGAGAACACTTTCACATCAAATCTTTCATCGGTGCTGGCGTTCTATGCTTATCTGATTATGGGATTTGATTTCGATTCCTTTGATGAACTGGGTGGAACACCATTTTTCGAAAAAGCGCAGGGTGTTGTCAATGCCGCACAGAGTGCGCCTGATAAAGGATGGCGTGCTGCCGAAAGTCAGAAAAACAGATATTGGATTATCGAAAATCTGCTCAATAATGCATATGCCGATTTCCGCCGGGGCAACTTTCATTATCACCTCAATGGTATGGATCTTTTCTCGGGCGATGCAGTGAAAGCCCGCGCCGGTATTACCGAAGGTGTTACACTCATTCAGAAGGCCTATCGTCAGAAACCGGGTCTTTTTATCATCAGTTTATTTATGCTGGCCAAGTCCGATGAATTGGTAAGCGTGTTTACACCCGCACCGGTCATAGAAAAAACCAAAGTGGTTAATATACTCAAAAGCATTGACCCTGCTAATTCTACCAAATACAATCAGGTCCTTACGACAAATCCATAAATATGGAAGCGCATTTTGATCCGGAATTCGAAAAGGAACTCCGCTATTATATCGATCTGGATCTGGCTACCAATGCCATTTGTGGCTGGGGTCTCGATCTGCGCGAAAAGCTGGTGAATGTAAAACTGAAATCCAATCAGCATCGCATTTACATCACAAAAGGACAGTACAACAAACTTGTTCAGAAAGCTTCCGATCTCCGGAAAAAATAAAATCGTTTAGCGTTGTGCTCTGTGCGTTAGGCCCTGTGCGTTGCGCCCTGCGTTTATCGCGCTGCAAGCTGGACGTTGTGCTCTGTGCCTTGTGCGTTACGCCGCATGCCTCATGCCTCACGCCGCATGCTAAATCTTGGTCACATCAATATCAAACTGAATCGGATTTTTGCTTCCGCAATGCAGCATACACTGATCGCAAACACTGAGTTCGCCTTTCAGGCGCCGCGACACCATTTCAGCTGTCTGATGATACAACGAATCTACCGTGATTTTCCGGACTACTTCATCAGCAAACGCATACATCAACAGCATTTTCGCATTGCGCTCACAAATGCCTCGTTGTTTCAGATAGAACATTGCATTTTCATCGAGCTGCCCGACAGTGGCTCCATGAGAGCATTTCACATCGTCAGCATAAATTTCGAGAAATGGTTTGGTTGAAATCTGTGCCGTGTCGGTCAGTAAAATATTTTTGTTGCTCTGAAATGCATTTGTCTTCTGCGCACCTGGCTGCACAATGATGTGACCATTGAATGCAACACTGGCTTCGTCATCCAGAATGCCCTTGAACAATTCATGCGATGTGCAGTTGGGTGCATTGTGGCGCACCAGCACCTGGTTGTCGACATGCTGTTTGCGATCGACCAGATACAATCCCATCACTTCGGCTTCGGCGCCTTCACCGTCAAGATTGACAATGGACTCATTGCGGATGGTGCCGCCATTAAAAGTAATGGTGTTGGTTGAAAGCTTTGCATCGCGCTGCAGGCCAAAGAATGATGTGTTGGTCATGACTGCGCTGTCGTCTTTATTCTGCAGCTTGTAATGATCAAGAATGGCTCCCTCAGCCAGATGGAACTCACTCACAATGTTCAGAAAACTGCTTTTATCTTTGATGCTGTCGTCGCATTGCAGAAATTGAAGCTTACTGTTTTTACCAAGGACTATCAGATTGCGGATTTGCAGAAACGGATTGACTTCGGTATTGACAAGATTCACCAGCTGAACCGGTTTATCAACGGTGATATTATCCGGAACATAAATGAAAAATCCGGCAGTAGCAAGTGCTGAATTCAGGCTTACAAGGCCGTTCAGCGTGTTTTCGGTCAGCTTGTTCAGATATTGTCCAACCAGCTCGGGAAACTGATGCCAGGCCTGACGCAGACTTCCGGCTATTATACCGTTTTCCATCACTGTCAGTGGCGCGTTGTTATAGACGTAAGCGCCATTCAGCAATGTAAACAATGCCGTTTCGAAATTCTGAATATTACACTGAAAAACGTTATTAATGTCTACATCGGAGACAGGATCTGTGTTTTCAATGTATGTATACGATGCATTCAGATATTCACTCAAATCGGTGCTGCGCCATTTTTCCAGTTTTTTGTGCGGAAAACCGGTCGATAAAAATGTGTGGAACGCATTGTCACGGCCTTCCCACAGTCCGTCGCTGCCACTGATTTTTTCAGCAGCTTTTTTTAATGATTCCGCAACCGGATATTTTTGTAATTCAGTCATGATGATTCGGTTTATGCGAATTCCTTTTTGATCCAGTCGTATCCTTGTTTTTCAAGCTCCATAGCCAAAGTCTTGTCGCCTGATTTTACTATGCGGCCACCATATAAAATATGAACAAAGTCGGGAACAATAAAGTCCAGAAGTCGCTGATAGTGCGTGATTACAACGGTTGCATTTTCCGGTTTCTTCAGTCTTGTTACACCTGTTGCCACAATGCGCAACGCGTCAATGTCAAGCCCGGAGTCGGTTTCATCGAGTATGGCCAGTTTCGGTTCGAGCATGGCCATCTGAAAAATCTCGTTTCTTTTTTTCTCGCCACCTGAGAAACCCTCATTAACACTGCGTTTCATAAGGTCCGAAGGAATCTCGACAACTTTTTTCTTTTCTTCCACCATTTTCAGAAAATCGCCGGCAGTCATCGCTTCCTGGCCATGGTACTTGCGTTTCTCGTTAACAGCGGTCTTCAGAAAATTCATAATCGACACGCCGGGAATTTCAACCGGATACTGAAAGCCCAGAAAAATACCGGCTCTTGCGCGGTCTTCCACTGCCATGTCGAAAATACTTTTTCCTTCAAAAATAATTTCTCCTGAAACATCGTATCCTTCACGGCCGGCAATAACATTGGCCAGCGTGCTTTTCCCGGTTCCGTTCGGTCCCATGATGGCGTGTACTTCGCCGGGTTTAACATCCAGATTGACGCCCTTCAGAATTTCGCGTCCATTTATTGATACGTGTAAGTCTTTTATGTGTAACATTGTGTCTTGTTGTTTTTCGTTGCTACTACTGACCGGTGATCGGTGTTCCGTAATTTTTCAAATTCCGGAAAGTGATCAGTGATCTTTATTTGTTGTGTTTTACTTTCATGAAAATTCGTAACAGTTCGTCAGCTTCGTTCAAATGAGGTTCTACTTCTTTCTGTGAAAATCTCCCGGTATCATGCAATATCTCCAACCAGTAACCCGATTCATCCACATCCTCAATCACCACTCCCAGTTTATATTGATAATCTTTTTCTGATTTAGCTCTGCACAAAGCCCTGAAATTAGCTCCAACGGATGATGAACAGCGTAACAATTGTTTTTTAACTATCCCGTAAAAAACATCTGGCCTGTCTTCTTCCAGGAAGTTCACAATGTCGATGTTGAACTTCTTTGTCCTTTGTCTGAAAGTCTCATTAAATGCTCCAGCCATATTCATTTATTTTACATTGTTCACTGCTCACTGCTCACTGCTCACCGCTCACCGCTCACTACTCACTACTCACTACTCACTGCTCACTGCTAACCAACGGACCCCTCGAGAGAGATCGCCAGCAGCTTTTGGGCTTCGACGGCAAATTCCATCGGTAATTTATTCAACACTTCTTTTGCATAGCCATTTACAATCAGACTGATGGCCGATTCGCTGTCAAGTCCGCGCTGCTGGCAGTAAAACAGCTGGTCGTCCGAAATTTTTGATGTGGTGGCTTCGTGTTCTACAATTGAACTTTTGTTGTGTACATTGATGTAGGGCCATGTGTGCGCGCCGCATTTATCGCCCAGCAGCAGACTATCGCACTGGGTGAAATTGCGTGCGTTAATGGCTTTTTTCATCACCTTCACAAGCCCGCGATAACTGTTCTGGCTGCGACCTGCAGAAATTCCCTTCGAAATAATGGTGCTCTTTGTATTTTTTCCAAGATGAATCATTTTGCTGCCGGTATCGGCCTGCTGAAAGTTATTGGTTACAGCAACGGAATAAAATTCGCCGATGCTGTTGTCGCCCAGTAAAATGCAGCTCGGATATTTCCATGTAATCGCAGAGCCTGTCTCCACCTGAGTCCACGAGATTTTACTATTGGCACCTTTACACAAACCGCGCTTGGTGACAAAGTTGTAAATACCGCCTATGCCTTCCTTGTTGCCGGGATACCAGTTCTGAACAGTGCTGTACTTCACTTCGGCGTTGTTCATGGTAATGATTTCCACTACTGCAGCGTGCAGCTGATTTTCGTCGCGCATAGGTGCCGTGCAGCCTTCGAGATAACTCACATAGGCGCCTTCGTCGGCTACAATGAGGGTGCGCTCAAACTGGCCGGTTTCGCGTGCATTGATGCGGAAATAGGTGGATAATTCGACCGGACAGCGTACACCTTTCGGAATAAATACAAACGATCCGTCGCTGAAAACAGCCGAATTCAACGCGGAAAAATAGTTGTCGGAAACCGGTACCGACATGCCCAGGTATTCTTTCACCAGATCGGGATGGTGATGTACCGCTTCGCTGATGGGCATGAAAATAATCCCAAGTTCTTTGAGTTTGTCCTGCATGGTGGTTTTGACCGATACACTATCGAAAACCGCATCCACAGCTACGCCTGCCAATGCCATTCGTTCTTCGAGCGGAATACCTAATTTATTGAAAGTGTCCAATAATTCAGGATCCACCTCATCTATGCTTTTCTTATCGTTTTTCTTTGGCGCAGCATAGTAGCTGATATCCTGAAAATCAATGGGTGGAATATTCAGGTGGGCCCAGTTGGGCATTTCCATTTCCTGCCATTTGCGAAAGGCATTCAGGCGGAATTCCAACATGAATTCAGGCTCGTTTTTTTTCTTCGAAATCATCCGGACAACATCTTCACTCAGCCCCTTCGGAATGGTGTCCATCTCAATACGCGTCTCAAAGCCGTATTTGTATTCACCTCCGGTTACTTCATTCAGCGCATCCTGGCTTTCATCTTCTTTCATAAACGCTTTTTTATTCGGTTAGTCCACAACTTATTCGTGAACCATTTACATGTGCAAAGATACAAAATACGCTTGTGCCCAAACCGGATTATTGGTACCGGATTAGTGATAATTGTCAGGGCGGTGTCTTGCCACGAAGGCACAAAGACACAAAGATTGTTAATCGCAACCTGAAAATATGCAAACAAACGATGCTGAGCCCCCGACATTTTAGCCCCGCCAAATGCGGGGTAAACTCCAGCT
>Ga0209639_1001267_pt1 | contig 26464 bp, 23 predicted proteins | sample EPASupsiteHSE605_FD_187268 | JGI IMG/M metagenome (GOLD analysis project Ga0209639, IMG submission 187268) | Bioremediated contaminated groundwater from EPA Superfund site, New Mexico - Sample HSE6-05 (SPAdes) (version 2) | ecosystem: Environmental > Aquatic > Deep subsurface > Groundwater >... | reverse complement strand
TTGTTAAATTTATAATAAAAATAAACAATACCAATCTAGTCTATGCAGATCTTTGTGCTGTGGTGCCTTCACCTACTTTTTACGATCCCTATGGACCTTACCCCTCAAAGACACTACTAAAATCATAGTATGAACCAATCTATTAGAATGTGATACAGAGAGCTTCCTACCACAGGATAATTCCAATAAAATTGGTAACCAACGAATTTTTAATATCATAGTGTAAACAAATTATCCGGTTATTTAAAAATTAGGGCTGAACCATGTTCAGCCCCAATTACTTTAAACTTATTATAATTAAAAAAGGGCCATCCCCTATTCCCCATTCTGAATCTGTTCATTAATCAGATGTATTAAATGATCGGGTGCAATACTGTGCTTAAGAGCAGCCTGCTCTAAAGTCAAACGACCATCTCCTCCTCAACAGCTTGCGCTAATTTGGTATTTTCTCAACACCTTTATTATATTGGGGAATTTATGCACTAAAGAACTAACTGTCCAATCTTTATTGATCATGGTATTACCTCCTACTCTTTTTATCTATATGAAAGATACTGCTTAGATCATAATATGAACCAATCAATTAGAAGGTGATAGTAATGCTTCTTACAGACAGTATATTTTCCGGAATATTTGTAATCAACGAATTTTTAATATCTATAGTTTAAACGAAAAATACATATAGAATTGAAGAATATATAAATATAGGTTTCTTCAATTCAGGTTTTAAAAATAAACTAAAGCTCAACCTGCCTAAATGTTTTTGAATAAATGATATTGATTTTTCAAACAATAACTATACAAAACAAATATTACACAAAGGAGAATGGGAACTATGAAGCACAATCCAGATAATCGCAGAGACAACGTAGAGAAGATTCAAAATAATATCGATAATACTATCCAAAATATTGACGCCGCAGAAGAGATGATCGCTGTTACCGATAATAAAAACCAGAAAAAAGACTTAAAGGAAAAGAATGAACGAAGAGAAGAGGCTCTGGATTCTATGAGAAGAGAAATTAAAGATGAAGCAATAGACAGACGGAACAGATACAAATAGAAGATAAATATATTCTATAAATTGTTAAATAGAACGAAAGAAAGCAAGCGCTGTAATTAATTGCAGCGCTTTTTGCATTGGTTTTCAAACGTTTTCTATAATTTATTTGTATAAAATGAATATTTTTACATGTACTTGGATACAATTTATGGAAGCAAATAATGTTAGGAGGTTTACCCATGACTATTTCCTTATCTGATTTCAATAACCTATCTGAAAAGGATAAGAAAAAAACACTCGAGGATTTAAAGAAAGATATAGGTGTTAGCGGTATTGCAAAGGAATGGGATATATCCAGATCGAAAACATACAGCTTATTGCACGAATTCAATATCTCAGTGGGTTCGAAAGGACGAAAATCAAAACTCAAAAAACCTATCAAAACTTCTGAAAACATAACTAAGGTATCAGATAAAAAGGAGAACAATACTCAAAGTTCAGATTCATCTGAAACTGAGCAGCTTTCAAATAAAACAGTTGGAATGGGAAAACTAGTTGGAGCTGAATCTTCATTAATGTTGGATACCAAAGAGGATGCCTCCAAGTTTTCTTTATATCTTGAGACTCAAGGCACAGCTTCCTTTATCAATGAGACAGTTCAACATCTCCTTCGCTCCGAAAAAATTGCAAGTTCAAACCTTCATATCAATATAAGCCTGCAAGAAGTTTAGGCTAATATAAACAGCCTCCGCACTCATTAGTGAGGAGGCTGTTAATTTATAGTACATGAGTTTAACTCTATTTAATTTCCAAACGTTCTACTTTATTTCCATTTTCCAGGTGTTCTTCTACAATTACTGCTACATCATCTGCAGACACATCACCATACCAGGTACCTTCTGGATACACTACTACCACTGGCCCTGAGGTACATATTCCAAAACAACCGCAATTTGTTATCATTACATCATCAGTTAGCTCTCGTTCTTCAATTTCCTCAATAAAGTTCTGTACAATATCAACTGACTTTTTGTTATAACAAGCCCCCATCTGCTGTCCATTAATTCTCGAACTTGAACAAATTAATAAATGATATTTAGGCTTATGCATGTTAATCACTCCTATTATTATTCGATTAATAAATTTTGTTTTTACTTTTGAGTTGCACATATTCGCAATGTATTTTCGATTCTGTAAAAATGTTATTCTCCAACTACGCATTTTCCTCCAATATGTCTGAGTGTGCCTAGTAATTATTAAACTATGCCGTACCCCTATAGGCCCTTTTAGCGAGTCTTAATGGTTTATGGTGAGAAAAAGTATGTCTTTTTCTATCAATTGCTGTTTTTGTAACCCCGTCAACATAATCATTCAACTGAGTTAATGCTTCTCGTTGCAGAAATAGGTCAACACCATAATTTGCCTTCAGAGCAGTGACCACTTCTGAGAGAGATGCATTCCCAGCACGCATCCCCGGCTCCCCAACCGTAGTATCAAAATATTGTATTCCAGCTTTAATCGCACCCAAAGTGTTGGCGGCGGCCATACCGGAATTATTGTGACCATGATACTCTAACTCTATAGTTAATGATTTTTTAAGATCGCTAAGTCTTTGAAACGTAGATTTCGAATCTAATATTCCTAATGTGTCACAGTAACGAAAGCGCTCAGCACCCATTTCCTGCGCTAATAAAGCTATATCTAGTAAAAAAGAGGGGTCTGCTCGCGAAGCATCCTCAGCTCCTACTGTAACCCGGCATCCGTGATCATTGGCATAGCGCAAAGCTCTTTTAAGGCAATCAATCACCCAGAGTCTATTCTGATCAAATTTATTTTGTATTAAAATGTCGGATACTGGAGCGGCAATATGAAGATCCGTTATTCCGCATTGGAGCGAAGCACGAAGATCACCCAGGAGCAACCTATTCCATGTACTAACTCGACATTTCAAACCCAACCTGGCAATAGCAGAAATTGCTACCTGTTCTGATTCTCCTAAAGCAGGAGTACCAGCTTCAATCTGGTAGATTCCCAGGCTGTCCAGCAAGCGGGCTATAATAATTTTCTCCATAATTGAAAAAGCCACCCCCTGGGCCTGTTCCCCATCTCTTAATGTCGTATCAATAATTTTAACCATTATATTCACCCCTTTACTAAAAATACCCCGATTGTAGGAACCGCTTCATTCCTCTAACCCGGGTGCAGCTATTCTTATGTTATTTATTGTTTATTAGAGAAAAACAAAAGTCCCCGCATTAGCGAGGACTACTTTATCCTTGAAATTTGCCATCTATTTAGGTTACTTATAATTTTATACATTCAGTTCAACATTGCAAGTCACTTTTCTAAAGCATTCTGTATACCTGAAATAAATATTATGTCCAATATATATTTACCCTGGAAATCTAACATAGAAAGTAGTACCGTTGGAACTAGTATTTATATCAATCCTTGCATTGTGTCTTTTAGCTATACCATAACAAACCGCCAATCCTAAACCAGTCCCTTGTTCCTTGGTGGTAAAAAAGGGCGTACCCAGTTTATCAAGCAATGCAGGCTCAACACCTTGACCTTGATCCTGTATTGCTAAAACTACACTTTTCCCTTCCATAAATGTCTTTATAGTCATCGTTGTACCTGGTGACATAGATTCCAGTCCATTATATACAAGATTAAGTATTAGCTGACGTATTTCTTTCTCATCCAGAAGTAAATCAGGCAGGTGCTCAACTTCAAGCTTGATGGTTTTATCCTGAATAGTAGCATTTGCTTGAATTAGTGGCAAAATGTTATTTAAAACCGAGTTTAAATCTTTTGGTACTAATTCTACCATCTTGTTTTTAGCGAGTGAGAGAAATTCAGTAATAATGGCATTGGCCCTATCTAGCTCTTCGATCATTAGATGAAGGAATTCTTTATCTTCATCATACTTACTCTCAAACATTTGTAAGAAACCCCGCACAGATGTCATGGGGTTTCTGATTTCATGACCTATGCTCGCCGCCATCTCACCTACTAGATTTAGTCTGTCCAATCTGGTAATTTCAGTCTCCATTTGCCTGCGTTCAGTTATATCCAATAATGTACTGAGAATACAGGGTTGACCATTAATATCAAGTCTCTCTACAGCTAAAGACCCCAATCGCTGCTCTCCTGTTTTCGTATAGAAAACAATTTCTTGGTCACGAACCCCTTCATTGCTAATAATATTTTCTATCATATGCTTACGGTCAACTGCTTCCGGCCAAAATCCAATTTCCAAGGAAGTATGGCCTAGCAATTCGTCACTGTTAGAATTTATAATATGGCAAAAGCTTTCATTTATATTTATAAATCGCCCGGTTTCAAGCGTAGTGATCGACATTGCCGTTGGGTTAGAATTAAAGGCTTTGGAGAATCTTTCTTCTGATAAACGCAATGCCTTTTCTATATTTTTTCTATCAGTAATGTCTTTTGATACGCAAATAAGATGCGGTTCACCATCTACATCTATTATTTCAGATGATAGGAGAAAAAAGCGTATCTCCCCGGACTTAGTTCGCAGCATTACTTCATAATCCCGGATACTTCCCTTTTCCTGGATTTGTTCTATCATTAAATCTCGTTCATGTGGAAAAACCCAAGTTCCTAACTTCTCAACCGTATGCCCAATAACTTCATGCCGGTCATAGCCGAATATATCTAACCATTTCTCATTTACTTCTATATAACGACCTTCTTTTAGTGTCATAATTGGAATAGGATCGGGGTTACAACGAAACGCTTTCGAGAACTTCTCTTCTGATAAACGTAACGCTTCTTCAGCCTGCTTCCGATCGGTAATCTCACGACTGCAATAAATTACTCCTGAGATCTCTCCATCTTCCTCAATTATAAGATTGCCAATAGTCTCAACCCATAAATAATGGCCGTCAGAGTGTTTCATGCGATACTCTAATTTAGCCTTTAAATCAGATTTTTTCATTCTTCGGCTAAGATTTCGTATTTTTTCAATATCATCCGGATGAACTGTATCAAGTGCTGCTCTTCCCACCAGATCTTCGGGCATATACCCAAGTATATTCATATGTGATGGACTGGCATATTCAATAACACCATTCATATCAGTATAACGGATCATATCCATCATATTATCTGTTATCTTACGCAAATCCGATTCACTCTTGCGTAAGGCCTCTTCCGCTTGTTTACGTTCCGTGATATCATTACCGAAGCTAAGCAGCATTTTTGAACCATCTACATCAGTAAACGGATAATTGTAAGTTTCATAGGTATATCCGTTAGAATAAGTCCTATGACATTTCAATGATTCTATGGCATTTCCATTATCAAAAGATACACATTTTTCACACGGCTCGGTTCGACCATGAAAAATCATATAACAGGTGTCTGCTCCTGGCTTTTTGAAGCGCTCCTGGAAAAATTTATTGGAAAAACGTATTGAATAATCCGGCGCAACAAGATATACCAATGCAGGTAATCCATCCAGAATTGAAAACAGCCGCTGCCTTTCGGCTGCCAATTTATTTTCTAATTTCTCAATTTGCAAATACCGCTCTTTGTTTTTTAATTCAACTATTCTTAACTCAGAAATTGTTTGCCTGAGCTCTGCCAGTTCCCCTATAAGCTGCTCTTTTGTCTTGTCTTCATCACGCATATTATTAACCGCCTTTGCCTAGTATATAGTAATCATCAACATCGTTCCGCCTGGCTGGTCAATCAAAGGACGGACGTGATACCATAATCTTGTAATTCATCAAATAATGGCCTAGGAAAATAAACACAAAAAGTAGTACCTTTTGAACTGGTGTCTATATTGATCCTTGCATTATGCCGTTTAGCGATGCCATAGCAAACGGCCAACCCTAAGCCAGTGCCGTTCTCCTTGGTTGTAAAAAAGGGCGTGCCTAATTTATCTAGTATGTGGGGCTCTATACCATGTCCTTGATCCTGGATAGCTAACACTACGTTTTCCTCTTTTATATATGTCCTTATGATCATGTTTCCACCCGCAGCCATTGACTCCAGCCCATTATATACAAGATTAAGTATTAACTGACGTATTTCTTTCTCGTCCAGAAGCAAATCAGGTACTGGTTCAACTTCAAGTTTAATGCTCTTATCCTGGATCGTAGCATTGGCCTGAATAAGCGGCAAAATATTTATTAATAAAGCATTTATGTTCTTGGGTACCAGTTCAACCAACTTATTCTTAGCCAGAGAAAGAAATTCAGTAATAATGGCATTAGCCCGATCTAGTTCATCTATCATTAGATTAAGGAATTCCTTATCTTCACTATATTTGTCCCCAAACATTTGTAAGAAACCGCGCACAGATGTCATCGGATTTCTAATTTCGTGGCCGATACTGGCAGCCATTTCTCCTACTAGATTAAGCCGGTCTAACTTAACTAACTCATTTTGAATACCTTTTTGTTCAGTGATATCCTGAATAACAACTAAACGGCAGATCTGGTCGTTAACATTGACCAATTCAATGGAGGCCATCACAGTACATACTTTACCTGACCGTGTATATATGTTGAATTCTTTATTCTCAAGCCTGCCCCTTTCTATCAAGTCATTAAGAAAATGTTTAGTATGCTCCTGATTCGAAAATAATTTAAGTTCCATCAAAGTATGTCCAAGAGCCTCTTGCAGGTTATATTCTGTAACATCCAGAAATCTCTGGTTAGCCTCTATTAATATGTCATCTTTCATTCTTATCATTGCCATCATCATCGGACTGGAATGGAATGCCGTGTGAAACCTCTCCTCAGAAGAAAGAAGCTTATTGGCTTCCTCACGCTGCTTAATGATCTCCCACATCCCGCTGCACAATAACTTTAATTCGTAAACATCAGCTTCATCATAGTCGGTCGGTTTGTTGGCCACCCCTGCTAATGCGACTATGCGATCACCTGAGATAACAGGAACAATTAAAAAACGGGTGAGTGGGGTATGTTCAGCGGGTATTCCCTTCTTATATGGATGATCTGCTGTATAGTCGTTTATAATAATTGGACGGCACTGGCGTATGGCTTCTGCCCATAAGCCTCCGTCATTAATGGTAAATTCCAGGTGGTTACTAAAGCCAGCACCGTGAGTTTGATCAGAATAAGATTTAATTTCGATTAGGTTCCCGTCATGGTTCAGGAACCCAATCCAACCAACCTCGCTGCCAGTCAGCCTTATACCTTCCTGGTACGCAAAGTCGGAAATTTCCTGGAGGGTGGCACCGGACATCTGATTTAACTGAAGCAGCGCTTCTAACCTTTCAAGATTGAGCTTTTGCTTCTCTTCCGCCTCTTTACGCTTTTCTATATCTCGGAAGTAAACAGAAATGCCATTCCTAGCAGGGTAGATACTTACTTCCACCCACCTCTTGACAACTGGCGAGAAGAATTCATAATACTGAGGAATCCTTTCCTTCATGACTTGACTATACTTTTCATAGATAGTTACGGTAGTCTCAGGAAACCCCTCCTCCAATTTCTGACCGATCAGATCTTCCCGAGAAATGCCGATCATTTCCTCAGCCGCCCGATTAAGGAATGTAAAGCGCCATTCGAAGTCTATAGCGTAGAAACCGTCGGTAATACTTTCAAGAATATCTAACTTTTCGTGCTCAGATTGATGCAAGGCCTCTTCCATAATTTTTCGATCAGTAATATCCTTCACTACCCCCAGCAGATGGGGTGCATCCTCTATGTCAATAATATCTGCTGAAAGCAGCATAGTCAGTATCTTTCTATTCTTAGTACGAAAGTGCACTTCTAAGTTATGAATGCTTCCCCGTTCTATTATCTCTTTTAACATTTGGTCTCGTTCTGACGGAACTACCCAAATTTCTAAATCGGCGCAGGTATTACCTATGACTTCGTGACGTTCATAACCGAGAATATCTAAATAACCATCATTTACTTCAATGTAGCGTCCTTCTTTTATGGTTGAAATCGTTATTATATCTGGACTGCAATGAAATGCCTTACGAAATTTATCTTCCGAATAACGTATGGCCTGATCTGCAGCTTCCAGCTGACGCTTTCGTTCCAAACCTATAGCAGCTAGAAACCGACCAAGCTGCGAATAAAATTCCATAATGTATTTAACTTGATCTGGTGGAATAATCGGAACCCGGCTAAGTGCCTCCATATAGGCTGTTTCGTCAAATCCATGTTCTTGTGCCTGCCGGCGAAAATACTCTTCATCAGGGGGCTCGTGCAGAATCTGTCCCATGAAGATGGTGGCTAAGTGTTGACCTTCGATAATGATAGGAGTGGCATAATCTATAAGTCCGTTCAAACACTTATATTTAATATATGGGCCCTCATGCAGACGTGAAGATATATAACTATCGCTTTGTTGGCACCTATGCTCTGTTTGCGGGCAGGAACGGTGAAACTTGGTGCAAATATCCATCCAGCCTATGCTGCTCATGATATTGTTATCAATATCAAGGATAGCATGCATTATCCCTGTAGCTGAATAAATTGAATTCATTAATTGCTGAAGAAGTGAAATATCTACCAGGTCCGATAGGCTGTATATTTTTTTGTTATTAAGTTTCTGTCCATGCACTTTATCAGGTATAACATAACTTGAACTCTTATTACTCGATCTCGATTCAGTGCACGATGACTCACCATAAACATTAGATAAGATAGTTTGATCTTTCAAGGCAAGCTCTAATTCAATAACTTTCTTCCTGAGTTCAGCCAGCTCTACTATGAGTTGTTCTTTTGTTTTATGTTCATTCTGAAACATGAGCTGCCTCCTTGATAACATAATAATAATATTGTTGTGTTTTATCATTGTACAATGTCATTAATCCGTACATTATAACCATAACCTATTACTATTGACGGATATTGTCGAATACGGTACGCCGAAATATTTTTTATGGATGTAAAATAGACAATAAAAAGCGCCCCTCCGCCAAGCAAGTGCAGCTTTAAGATGGGCGCCAATTGTTCTTATTAACATAACAAAGTTTACCATGAACAGTTAGAAATTAGGCTGTTTTTTTTTAATTATCCTTAAGTTTAATGAAGATAACGTAGGAGTATATAATAGGAATTATAGTCATTACTATTACTGCTGTGAAAAAGACCACTGCACCCCAAGCAGCTTCAACCAGGGACATGGCTAAACATACAAGAGCACCTGTAACCCAAATTTTGCTCCCAAAACGATGAGTACGCTGCCACACCTCCTCGTTGGCAAGGGTCCAGGGAGTTCTAATTCCTACAAAATAGTTGTGACGAAATTGTCCCATATAATTGCCGATAATGAGGAATAGTACAGAAACCATAGCCTTAACTATTAATCCTATATTAATCGGATAATTTAGAGCAGCTAGAATAGTTGCTGCATATATCACGCTGAAGAATACAACCAGGCTCCAACGTAAGAAAGTATACGCTGGAGTAAACCGTTGATAATTATCTCGTTTAGGATCGATATAAGGGACTAACAGCATTAAAAAATATAACCCCACAGTCAATATAGGAGCAAAAAAGGCACCAAAGGAACGTGAGCTGTAGGCATCAACATCACCCTGAATATTCCAGTGACTGGGAACTTTCTCAGGCAGATGAGGATATACCCAGACAGCTGTTATCAGTAAACCAGCCAATAGAATCCATAGAGGCCAATCACGCCGCAAAGTTTTCCATTCTAAGCCATAAGAATCCCTATTCCTCTTCTCCACCTTGGATTCTCCCCTTTCTTGTCAAGTTTTTAGTTTGAAGCTTTTCCTCTTGATCTGCAGTTGTTTTTGACTCAGCTTTTCCAGAGTCGAGGATTTCGTAAAACCAGCCAATGAGCTCCTGAAAGACAGTGGTATTCAGTGAATAATAAATATTCTGACCCTTTCTAATATCCTGAACCAAGTTGGCCTGTTTAAGAATACTAAGGTGATGAGAAATACTAGGTTTGGTAATGTTAAACTGATCAGCAATGTCCCCGGCACTTAAATCGCCCTTTTGCAGTATATTTAGTATTTGCCGGCGGGTAGCATCAGATAGAGCTTTAAAGGCCAAATTGAGTGGCATTTAATAATCACTCCCCTCTAATTTAGATGTTTGTCTAAGCTTCTAATTATATTATATGCATATCTTTATAAATATTCAATATCTAATTGGAGCGTATAGTGATCAAATAATCGGTCAGTTAACCTTGACCCTAGCCCGTTGTTTAAACACACAAAAAAGGTTTACAAGTTAGATCCCTTTTCTATATCATTATCATTAATTTAACAAATAAGGAAACGACTTATGAATAGATATCGATTTTATATATTGCTGACCTTGATTATTCTGGAGTTATGGGTGACAGGCTGCCAACTTGGAACCAAATCTGTTCATTCTGAACTTCCCCAGGATGTAAAGCATGAAGGTCAGACAGCAATGCAAGTTCAGACTAACCTTAAAGAACAAATATTATTGAAATATAATGGTATACAACCGCAGCAATGGGGAGAAAGCACTAGCGGAGTAGCCTTCGGCCTGAATACCGGAGACAAAGTCCTTGCCTTAACCTTCGATGCATGTGGCGGTTCCCCTTACTCTAATGGATATGATTCCGATCTAATTGATTATCTTAATGAAATGGAGATCCCAGCCACCCTGTTTATTTCCGGCAAATGGATGGATGCTAACCCGGAATTATTCCTTAAGTTAGCTAATAATGACCTTTTTGAGATCGAAAATCATGGACTAAATCATCTTCCCTGCTCTGTAAATGGCAGATCAGCTTATAGTATCAGGGGAACCAGCAGCATATCCGAAGTCGTTAACGAAATAGACGGCAATGGGAAGAAGATACGATCGCTCACCGGACGTGAACCCCGTTTTTATCGTTCGGGGACAAATTTCTATGATGAAGTAGCTGTTGAAATTGCCCGGGATTTGGACTATCAAATAGTGAGTTATAGTGTTCTGGGCGATGCCGGAGCTACTTTCAGCCGTGATCAGGTAAAAAAAGCCCTGCTCGGTGCTCGAGCAGGGTCAATAATAATCTTTCATTTTAATCATCCCGAAGGAGAAACTGCAGAAGGTTTAATGGATGCTATACCTTTACTACAGAAAAATGGATTTAAGTTTATTAAACTGTCTGACTATGCTTTAAATGTATACCCTTAACAGATCCTAGTAATTTTATTACCAATCGCGACTGCTGCCTCCCCCGCCACCGGATCCTCCGCCACCGAAATTTCCGCCGCCGAAGCCGCCACCGCCGCCTCTTCCGCCGCCGCGGAATAGCATACCGAGTATCAGTCCAAAAAAGAAGCCATTAAAGAAGCGATTATCCAGCCAAAGTAATAATACTAAACCTATAGCCCCGAGAATTGTGCCCCAGGTAGGCATTTTCTTCTTTGCTGGTGTTTCTGCCGGTGCGGTTTGGCCTCCCGATATATTAATATTAACACCATATTCTTTGGCAACTTCTGCAATTATTGCCTTGTACCCATTTGTCAAACCCAAATCATAATTACCCTTCTTAAAAGCCGGGAGCATATATTCATCTTGTATTCGTCCGGTCTTAGCATCCGTAAGAGCCCCTTCCAGACCGTAACCTACTTCTATCCGGGCTTTACGATCTGCGGGGACAACCAGGATTACCACTCCATTGTTGAGCTGCTTATCGCCTAACTGCCATTTGCGCAAAATGCCTAGTGCTACGTCTTCAAGTGGCTGATCATCCAGGGTTTTCAGAGTAACAACCGCTACTTGAGCTTTCGTCTGGCGGGCTAGTTCCTGGCTGGTATTTATTATCATGGATTCGGTTTGGCTGCTCATAACCTCGGCCTGATCCAGTACATATAATGCAGGCGGAGGTTCAGGAATGGTAGCTGCTATGGCTGGAGTCGAGAATAAAGTCAGTACCAGGAAAATCATTGCAGCCATCCAACCACTTATTACAGCAAAATGAGCCCCATGACAAGTCTTCTTACAATAACTTGTCATCTTAAGGCGGGACAAATTATCCATCCTTTATATCTCCTCTACATTTAGAACTTAACCTGAGGGGCTGTTTTACTTCCTGCTTCCGCCTGGAAGTATTCACGGGGAGAAAAGCCTAACATTCCTGCCCAAATAGCATTAGGAAAGGTTTTAATTTTAGCGTTATAGATCTGAACCGAATCATTATAGTCTTTGCGAGCAACCGCTATGCGATTTTCAGTTCCAGATAAATCATCCTGAAGCTGCCGAAAGTTTGCATCAGCCTTAAGGTTAGGATAGTTCTCTACAACTACCAATAAACGGGATAGAGTTGTGTTAAGTTCCTCATTAGCTGCTGCTTTGTCAGCAGCTCCTTGAGCCCCTACAAGTCGGCTCCGAGCGTCGGCAAGGTTGTTCAAAATTGATTGTTCATGAGCGGCATAGCCCTTAACTGTGGCAACCAGATTCGGTATCAAATCGGCCCGGCGCTGCAGTTGAACATCAATCTGACCCCACTTGCCATTTACTGTTTCATTTAGATTTACCAGATTGTTATAGCTGCTCATTGCAGATATTCCCAATAGAACTAATACAGCAAGGACAATAATCCATGCTTTTTTCACAATAATACCTCCTTTTAAAATCATCTTTTTTTACAATTATAACATGATCTTAGTAGTTTTCAGTACAATAGATAATCGCAAGGGTTCCAGGGCCTACATGCAATCCAATTACTGGACCTATGGGAAGTACCGAAACTTCCAAACTATATCGGGCATTGATAGTTTGCGCCAATTCTGCCGCTTTATCAGGGCAGCTAATATGATGAACCATAACATTTTTTAGGCCATATTTCTTATAATCATTATCTAATAGATTTAAAAGCCGATTAATTGCAGCGCTGGCTCCTCTCGCCCGTTCAAGAACAGCTGTCTTACCATTATCAACATATAGAATAGGCTTTATTTGCAGGATGGAACCTAAAAGCGCTGCAGCCCCGCCTATACGCCCCCCCTTCTTTAAATATTCCAGACCTGCCGGGACAAAATAGAATTTTATCCGTTTCATGGTTTGACGAGCTGCCTCGGCTGCCTCCTCAATGGTTTTTCCTTCCTTAGCCGCTCTAGCTGCCGCAATTACAATTAGGCCCATTGCCATACAGTTAGTACGAGAGTCCAGAACCTCTAGCCGGGCAGCAGGGTATTCCTCCCGGATCATATCTCTGGCGCTCAAGGCTGAATGATATGTACCACTCATTTCCGAGGACAGAAATATAGCCAGTACATCATTACCCTTAGAAATAATATTATTAAATACTTGCTGTATCTCGCCTTGGGCAGGCTGTGATGAAGTTGGTATTATCCCTTCCCTGTCAATTTTGTCATAAAAATAAGCATAGTCTACCTCAGTCTCTTTGAAGGACTCATCCGGGAAATTTACACTTAATGGTATAACAGTAATATCCAATTCCTGCTGAACAGAGGGATCAATATATGCAGTACTATCAGTTACAATTTTTAAGCTCATAGGCGCCTCCCTGTTTCAAATTCTTAAAACAGTTCGTGCTGGCCAGTCTGAATTCCTGCATTGTCACAAAACCTTCGGCACTCGCAATTTTTTATTCATAACCCCGGCTGTAAAACATTTAGATTGCAAAGTTTAAATGATACAATTATTTTATTAAAATCAAACTAACAGGTAAAGCTTGTTAATAAGACTTTACTATATCATTGTATTTATAATAAAATATTCTGGTTATATGAAAGGAGCTTCTTAATATGAATAAACAACCGAACTCCCGCACCTGTTTCCTTTGCGGTCGTCAGAATGATATAGGTTTAAAAATGACCTGGTTTAATGACCACGATGTCCAGCAGGTGTGGTCGGAAGTAATAGTACCTGATGGTTTCAATGGGTATCCAGGTGTTGTACATGGAGGTATCGTTGCTGCCATATTAGATGAAACAGCCGGAAGGGCTCTAATGTTAAATGGGAATCATGATGAACTATTTATCACTACTCGTTTAGAAGTAAAATATCACCAACCAACCCCTACTCAACAACCCTTACGTGTTATTGGCTGGATCATAAAACGCAATAGCCGCTTTGCACAAGTAGCCGGTGAAATTCGTCTCACCGATGGCACAGTTACTGCCAAGTGTGAGGCTACGGTAGCTCGCCCTCCCCAAAAATTTTACGATAAATGCGGTTGGGAAGACGAGGCTCAGCACTGGAGAATAGAAGATTAATTTTGATCATAGTTATCTTTACCATAATTTGCTTGGCTTCGCCCTCTTGCTTTTCAGGTTAAAACTAATTATAATGGTAGCAAGGTGGCGGGGAACTTGGGATAACCTAGTATCTTAAGTCAGTGACAGTCAGTTACCTTCCCACTAATTAACAGGTTCTTTTTGGTAAATCGGGTACACGTCAAGGGTGGTTCGTATCGAGTCATTTCGAGTAGAAAGAAGTTCTTAGTTCTTGGAACAAAGAGGTCAAGGTCTTTCTCCGCCACCTAACTAACATATGTAAAAGAAATGTCCTCATGAGTATTTGCTCATTGAGGACATTTTTGTTGTACGATTAGAATCGGTTCACGTATTTAAATCTTTATAAGGAAGTGGCGTTGTAATAAATATACATCTATGGCTTTGCTTAATTATCCCTTAACGTGCCTGAATGTTACAATATTCAAAGGGAGGGATATTGATGAAAACAACTATTGTTAAGACCGTAGAGCTATTAAAGCGTTCAAAAAATACTGTGGTGGTAACCGGTGCAGGAATAAGTACAGAGGCTGGCATTCCTGATTTTCGTGGGGAAAATGGCATCTACCGTAAATTGGGAGAAAATCAGGTAATGAACATTCTTAATATCGATTTTTTCCATAGGTATCCTGAACAATTTTATAAGTTTTACCGAGAACATTTTATGTTCTCTCCGGTCCAACCGGGTAAAGCTCATCTAGTATTGGCCGAAATGGAAAAGAGGGGCATTATCAAATCTATCATTACTCAGAACATAGACAATCTGCATCAAAAAGCCGGCAGTAAACAAGTGATCGCCATTCACGGGAATGCCGACCGATTTCAATGCACTCGGATAAATTGTCGGTCGGTTTTTGACAGTCTTTATGTGAATAATTGTCCCCAAATCGTTCCTACATGTTCAGAGTGCGGCAGTAAATTAAAGCCCGATGTCGTTTTATTTGGAGAACAAATAAACAATTATATGGCTGCTCAAGAGAGTATTCTAAGAGCCCGCGTACTTGTGATTATCGGCTCTTCCCTGACCGTTTATCCCCTGGCCGGTTTTGTAAAAGAGTTTAGCACCTTTACCCAGGACTTAATCATAATTAATAAAGGATATACCCAGATGGATCATGCTGCAACTATTAAAATCGACACCGGCAATACGGGGGAACTGCTTGAATTAATTAATCAAAGCATGTAAAGTTATTTGCTGACTAGTAACACTTGTTTAATAAGTTCAAGAAATGATTTAGAATACGCGCAGTCATACCCCAAATTACGTATTCCTTCCAGATGTAGAAGTGCTGAGGATAAGTGGCCTGTCGAAAGGGATAATCTTTACCATGGGGAATCAGTTCAAATGGGTAGTCTTCAGGAGCATCCATCTTTAATGACATCTTCTTGAATATAGGTCTATTCTTTACTAAAAAGCTTAGCGGAACACAGAAAACCTCTTCTACTTCATCTTGGTTGAACTTTATCTTACTATAATCTTTAATATAACCTGCATACGGGTAAATAATAGTATTAAAAGGAGTAACCAGTATATCCAAAGGAGCTATCAGCTCTATATCCTCTGTTGCTAAACCTAGCTCTTCACATGTCTCTCGTATCGCTGCAATAGCCTTTCCTTGGTCACTTTCTTCAATTCCACCTCCGGGAAAACATATTTCACCAGGCTGATGCTTTAAATTCAGAGATCTTTTTTCAAAAAGGATACAGGTATTTCCCTGAAACTCTACCAACGGAAGCAGCACCGCGGATTTAGAAGCCCGCTCATGTTCCAGTATATTTGGAATACGTCCCCGCAAAGATTCTATCTCCTCATTGAACACGGGTTAGTCTCCCTCCCCAATCAATTCCGTTTTGTCTTCTTACCACATTAGAGAAATTGGTTTAATACTAGCATTTGCGAACTTTAATATTACTAATCATCATTAGGGAAAGAATTATGACCGCTGCCAAAAGTACATAATCTGGAAGGTAACCTGTCAATAAGGAGCTAACTGCTAAAGCAGCTCCCGCTATTGTTATGGGTATACCAACAAAGTATTCTTTTATATTTAAAACATTAAAGCGAGCTAAACGAAAAGCACCACACATAATATATAGTATAGCTGCGGCAAGCCCATACCCATGGGGGAAAATATATAGGACTTGAGAGTATAGCAGAAGAGCTGGAGCAACCCCAAATGATACAAGATCACACAGAGAATCAAGTTCCTTACCCATATCTGAAATGATTCCTAATCTTCTGGCTATACGGCCATCCAGACCATCCATAACTACCGCAAGCAAGATGAATATTGCTGCAGATCTATAGTTCTCATGTAAAGTATTAACTAAAGATAAAGACCCAAAGACGATATTTATCAAAGTAATAGTATTAGCACTGCTTTTACTTACAAAATTTAGCAATTATCGTTTCTCCTCCTTTCACCTTCTGGCCAGATTTAACCAGGATGGCAACTTCTTCCGGCAGGTAGATTTCTGTACAAGACCCGAAACGAATAAGTCCAAATCTTTGTCCGGTTAACAGGGTATCGCCCGGTTGTACCCAGCATACCAGACGACGGGCTATTAACCCGGTAATTTGCACCACCAAAATTTTGCCCCATTCAGTATAAATTCCTAGATAATTGCGGACGTTTTTATAACTTGCCTCATCTTTATAGGCTGGCAAGTAAGCTCCTGAAACCTTTTTGACCCATTCTACTCGTCCTTCTATGGGGTTGCGATTAATATGCACATTAAATATACTTAAAAATATCCTAACCCGTACGGTATTTTCATGGACATAGTTATCTTCTTTAATCTTAATAATATCCATAATACGTCCATCTGCGGGTGATACCACCGTACCTTTTTGTTCATCTATATTACGTTCAGGGTTACGAAAGAAGAAAATACAGAATATTGTTAATACTAACCCTATTCCAGTACCTAAATAGTTTGCAGTAAAATATAAAAATACTGAAATAAGTGCGAATAATATAATAAACAACCATCCTTCGCGTGCTACCAACTCTTTATGGGTCATTTTATAACTCCTATCACATTCATATTTCTTCAATTAAACTACCATACCGATTATCTCTATTATTTATCTATATCTAAGTTATTTTAGCGTAAAAAGTTTAATTATGTAACAGAACGCCCGTTCGCATCGGTGCTTTTTATTTTGTTTAAAAGCAGCTAATTCGTATCGTATGTTATATTTTATGTTCTAGTTGTGGGGCTGATGAATATATTATGATTCTCCAAATTGATTATTTTTGCGACTACATTCTTAATTGGATCATAAATAAACATTAACGCTAGATTATGATCAACTTTTTGATAAGTCCTGGGATTTACTTGGAAGTATTCTATATGAATAAGTTTCTTAATCTCCCGTGGAGTTTTGGCTGCAAAGGTACTTAAATGTTCTGCTATGAAATTTTTATCCTTTGTATATGAATATATTAGATCATTAATCTTATCAGGATTAAAGCTGTATAACCCTGTCGGAAGCCCATATCTGTGATTATTACAGAGATAATCATATTTGAGTAATTCGTTTGTGATATCAAAGTGATTTGGATACTTTTCATTTATAAAAGACTGCAGGTAATTATAAAGTTCTTCTTTTTTATGACCAACTTCAAACAAGCGATTGGTATGCCAATAATGGGAATACTCATCATAAAATCTTATTGCATTATTATTATATATTACACTTGTAATATAGGGTATTGTTTCCCGCATATCTCCGGAATTGTAGTATCTGTCCAGGATATCTTCAATACGATTCAAGATTAAAATTTGATCGTACGTTATATACCGGTTTGATAGAACCTGATAAGGTGATTTGGACTGGTAAATATAACCATATCGTTCGCTTTCCTTTAGCAGATCTGAACCTTTCAGTAATTTTAAAAATCCTAATTGCAAAACGTCAGGCTGCAGGTTATATACCATATTAAAAGAGCGGTTGAAATTATCAAAATCTTCTTCAGGCAGACCGGCAATAAGGTCTAAATGCAAATGTATGTTTTTCCGGGATAGTAGCCTTTTTAAGTTGTAGCTTAGTCTTTCCCAATTTAGGTTTCTTCTTACTGCATCAAGCGCCGGTTTAAATGTAGACTGAATACCTATTTCGAAGTTAAACAAGTCTGATGGTACATCACTTAGATATTCTAACATCGAATCCGAGAATAGGTTTGCATCAATTTCAAAATGAATCTTTACTGTCCCTCGGTGTTCAATGATGAAACTTATAATCTCCCTTGCCCTTTTCTCATCATAATTAAAAGTTCGATCTACAAACTTTATTTCCCGAACCTGATAGCGCAGCATTAATGCAAGGTCGCTTTTTACTTTTTCCATTGAGAAGCTGCGAACCCGTTTAGAAGTTGATGAAAGACAATAACTACAGCGAAATGGGCACCCACGAGAACTTTCGTAATATACTATACGGTCAGTAAGCTTGTCCAATTCGTTTTGATAAGGAAACGGAATTACATCCAGGTCTGCTATCAATTCTCTATCCTGGTTATTATATATTTGACCGTCATATCTATAGCTGATTCCGTTAATATTTTTTAAAGGCTGATCTCCCCGTAGAGCAACTATCAATTCATTAAAGGTTACCTCTCCTTCACCTCTTACTACATAATCAACATATGGATTATCCTGCAGAAGTTGTTCAGCATCATATGAAACCTCAGGTCCACCCAGAATAATAACCGTTTGAGGAGCAACCTTTTTATAGTCAGCACAAAGATCAAGAATCTCATTGATGTTCCATATGTAACAAGAAAAACCCAGGATATCCGGTTGCTGTTGGTATATGTCAGCCATGATATCTCTGGTTGTTTGATTAATGGTAAATTCTTTTATATTAATCTGTAACCCTGAACTTGCCAAAGTATATGCCTGAAGATAACGTAAAGCAAGAGAACTATGGATGAATTTAGCATTTAGTCCACATAAGAGGACCTTTCCCTTTCCGACCGTAACAACCATTTTTTATTGTTCTCCTATTACCCTTATTTCAGGCTGTAAATCAACCCCAAATTGCTCTTGGGCAGCCTTTTTTATTTTGTCTATCAGTTCCAGAACATCATTGGCACTAGCATTACCGCAGTTAACTATAAATCCAGCGTGTTTGGTTGATACCTCAGCTCCGCCAATTCTATAACCCTTCAGCCCCAACTGTTCTATCATAGGCCCCACATAATAACCAGGCGGCCTTTTAAAAACACTGCCCGCACTAGGAAACTCAAGAGGCTGCTTTTCCCTCCTATTGCAAGCGTATGTGTGCATTTTTTCATGAATTGCTTCCTTCTGTCCCCGTTTTAACCGCATCCTGGCTGCTACTATAATATAATCATTTTGTTGGAAAATACTTTTTCGATATGCGAAACCGATATCAGCAGAATGAAAACTCCTCACTTCTCCCTTGGAGCTGATTGCTTCAACTTCCGTCAGTATATCTTTCATTTCTCCGTCATAAGCGCCGGCATTCATAAATACTGCCCCTCCAAGGCTACCCGGAATTCCTTCAGCAAATTCCAATCCACTTAAAGATTGAGCCGCCGCTTTTCGGGAAAGCTCTGACAACCTGATGCCGGCTTGTGCAAAAATTTCGTCTTCTGTTATCTCTATATCTTTTAAATTGTTGCCAATCTTAACTGCAACACCTCTAATGCCTTTATCCCTCACTAATATGTTACTGCCCAAACCGAAAACTAATAAAGGTAGTTTGTTTTCCTGACAATAAGCGACTACTATCTTTATTTCTTCAATTTTCCGTGGTAAAACCAAGACGTCTACTGGTCCGCCTATTTTAAAGGTAGTATGGTTTTTCATCGGCTCATTCGCTTTTATGTTATCTTGAGAAAGCAATTTAAATAATCCGCTATACATTACGGTCTCCTTACCTTTAGTAATTTTCTTTTAATCTTATTGTCAGTTAAATCGTATTATGCTTTATCCATAATTTTTACAGCAATTTTAGGAGCTTCGGGTATGATTATGATGCTCGCATCTAGGCCATGTTTATCCCGTGCAATTCGCACAGCTTCTTCAAGGCTTTCAACTGGAGTCATAAACATATTCTCGACCATTGATTTGGGAAGTTCGCTTATCAATAATATCTCAGCCTGGTCAAGAATCCGACAGATTGCGAAAGCTTTGTGTCCGCCTAATTCAAATCTGGTATGAAACCTGTTGATTATATCCTGAGGACAATTTGAATTATCTAACCATTCCTTAAATTTTTCCTCCCCTAACCCTTCACTACATTCAGCACTTAGAATAATTGTACCTCCCGGCTTTACAGCTAGGACTGCTGAATCAAGTGCTTTCTGAGCTTGATACATATTGATATCCTTAGGATAACCCCCACAACTGGCAATAACTATATCAGCGGTTTTTTCAATCTTGATAGTGTTTAAATTTTCACAGAATTTTACCGCTTCCAGCCATGCTTCCTGTACATCCCCCGCCGCACAAAAAGCAATATTACTTTTGGAATGGATAACAACATTAAGAATAAAATCTACGCCTGCTTTTCTGGCTGCTTCAATCATTAAATCACTAACAGGGTTATCCTCGTAGTTACCAAGTCTAGCCCGCTTATCATTCATCATTTTGTGATTGGCTTCAATAACCTGTCGAGCCGCTATCCCTGGCAATATTGATTTTCTGCCTCCGGAATAACCCGCGAAATAATGCAGTCCCACTACGCCCGTGGTAACTAGCAGATCAGCTTCTGCAGCGACTTTATTAATTATCAAATCCATTCCATTTGATAATGTGCCGAGAAAGCTCAGATTATCATCGCAATTATGATTTATTATTTTGTATTTGCTGCAAATGTCCTTGCCAAATACTGCCTGGTTGTCTGCCGATGAATGATGACGATGAATACCAGTGGCAACAATAAGGGTAATGTCTTGAGAACTTATTCCCGCACTTTCAATTTGCTCCAACAGCGGAGGAAGCATTAATGTATTTGGGGTAGGACGAGTTATATCATTCACAATTATTACTGCATTACGTGCCGATTTCTTCTTTATAATTTCACCCAGTGCTGCGGTTCCAATTGGATTATGCAAAGCATTTTTAATAAGCTCCTGGCCGGTCATTTCCGCAGAGCTTTTAGGAGCTTCAAGTAGGCCAATCACCCTATCTTGAGCTAAGTCTAATGGCAGATATTTTTTTCCGTATGCAAGATCAATTTTCATTTTTTCAACCACCTAATATTTAGATTTTACATCAATAACTACAAATATTAGTTTATTTCTCATCAAGTAGAAAAGCAACACATCTTACCACGTTCATAATTTTGTGCTAACATAAGTGTATAGGTTAACTTTAATATTAGTTTTAATTCTAATTGAGAGTGAGGCTTATGAATATCAGCGAATCAATTACCGTTAAACCGGTTCTTATCAAGTCAAACCAAACAGCAACTGAAGTATCCCGACTATTTCTAGAAAAGAATATAGATTGCGCACAGGTGATTAATGATGAAGGTAAACCTCTGGGTTTCATTACTCGTACTCACCTGTTATATCTTATTGCCCAGGAACTCTCGCTAAAAACCCCGATTGAAGACTTATTGTCAATTGATACAAAGAAAATCCAGTTGGTTTATAATGTACAAGATCTGCTCCAGAAAAGTAATCAACTTGCCCCGGTGGCTAATGACAAAATATCCCCTCTTAAATCTTTAGCCCATTTTGTGGTCCACTCCAAGTGTATGAGGGATCTAACAAAAATGGCTATCCAGGTGGCCAAAGTTGATTCTACAGTGCTAATTCAAGGAGAGTCTGGAGTTGGTAAGGAATTAATTGCGGATGTAATACACGCAAACGGCACGCGAAAAAAAGGTCCGTTAATTAAAATTAACTGTGGCGCTATTCCTGAAAACCTACTAGAATCTGAATTTTTCGGTTATGAACCAGGGGCTTTTTCCGGAGCTAGCAGAAAAGGCAAAATAGGACTATTCGAACTTGCTAACGGCGGCATTCTATTCCTGGATGAAATTGGTGATATGCCATTAGGTCTGCAGGTTAAACTGCTGCGTGTCTTGCAAGACAAAGAAATAACCAGGGTTGGGGGTATAAGACCTATAAAAGTCGATATTAGAATAATAACCGGCACCAACCGAAATCTGAATGAGATGATACTAAATCGACAATTCCGCCAGGATTTATATTACCGTTTAAATGTAGTACCTATCCGTGTCCCCGCCTTGCGGGAACGACGGGAAGATATCCCGGTACTGACAAGTTATTTTGTGGAATACTTCAATAATAAATACCTCACCGGCAGCACCAGCAAACAGCTGGATCCAGCTGTTATATCATGTTTTATGAAACACGATTGGCCCGGTAATGTCAGAGAGTTGGAAAATCTTATTGAGCGTTTGATTGTTACTACACCACATAACAATATTTCGGTAGATGACTTGCCTCCATGGTTGGATAAATCCGATAATAATCACCCGGGAGATCCTGAAAGTCTTCCGTTGCGTTGTGCTGTGGAAGATACAGAACGTAAGTTATTACAATATGCATTTTCTCGCTATAAATCCACCTACGAAGTAGCCAGAGTTTTGGAAATAAACCAGTCAACTGTCGTAAGGAAGGCAGCCAAGTATGGTATTACTCGCAGCGTGCCAGTCCAGAACGATATTGCCTCAGGAATAGACAACCTACCGTTGAAACATTAATTACTCTCTTTAAAGAACAATCTTATGCCACAACCCTTATTCCTCTATATCATAATACCTTTGATTAAGATAATAATATTGTCATGAAAAAAGCGGAGCTCATATGAGCTCCGCTTTTATTTGTATTTAGTTAATGTTTTGGCCTAAGCCAAGAATCCATTTGAATTATATAAACTGTTCTTCGGCAATAGCAATAGCGCTCTTGTCGCCGGCCTTCATGGATTTCTCGAATCCAAAGACATCGGTAACATGGTTCATAATATAGAACTTGGCGCTGGCAATTTTGCCCTTGTAGAAATTGGCATCGAAGTGGTCGTCGCCCAGTTCGACTAGTTTCTTAGCAGCTAAGATGGCTTGGGAGAGCAACAGCTTGCCGCAGTAAACTCTCGCGCCTGAATGCATGGTCCGGGTGGCAAAGAGCTGTTTCATCTGCTTATCGCCAGCAGTCCAGGCAGCATTCATCGCTACAATATTTTTGAAAGTAGTCATGGCTTCCGCCATCATTTCAAATTCAGCCGCGAATTCGTCAGTCTTCTCAGCAGCTACGAAATCATCAATTTCTGCTACCCACTTCTTAAACGGTTCGCCGCCATCCATGGTGAACTTACGGCCGGTGTAGTCCTGTGCCTGTATAAAGTTAGTGCCTTCCCAAATACCGTGGATGACGCAGTCTCTATATAGCTGAGCTCCGGCATACTCTTCCATAAAGCCGTAGCCGCCGTGGCATTGGATACATTCGCCGGTGAGGATTCTGGCCATATCGGATGAATAGGCCTTACATAGTGGATTGGCGATCGCGAACATGTTACCATAATATTCTCTCTCTTCCGGCGTGGCAGCATCTACTTCCAGGTCGCGGTAGAGATAGGCTGTGTATATCAAAGCCCGGATGGCTTCCATGCCGGATTTCTGATACAACAGCATGCGGCGAACGTCTTCGTGCTCAATGATCCTTACGCTGGGGCCCTTGGGATCAGTGGACTTTTTGCTCTGTACGCGCACTTTGGTGTAATCCAGAGCTGCATAGTATCCAGAAGTGATGCAACCCAGGGTGAACAAACCGGTATTCAGACGTTCTTCGTTCATATATGCGAACATCTGCTTCATACCAACAGCTTTGCCGTCTACTACTTCTTTTTCTCCTACCATCCAGCCGAAACAGTTGTCGTTTTCACCCATAGCCAGGGTAAGAGTGGAGGAACCGTGGATACCCATCTTGTGCTCGATGCCGACGGAGGTGACATCGTTCCATGCGCCCATGGAGCCGTCTTCGTTGACCCAGAATTTGGGAACGATGAACAGTGAGATACCTGCGGTACCTTCTTTGGCGCCGGGGGTTTTGGCCAACATCAGATGGATAATGTTTTCTGCTAAGTCATGATCGCCGGAGGTGATAAAGCACTTCTGGCCTTTCATCTTATACAGATGGGGAGTATCGGTGGGGGTTGCCTTGCTGGCAACCGCGCCTACTTCGGATCCTGCACCTGGTTCGGTCAGGCCCATGGTGCCGCCCCATTCACCGGTATACATCTTGGGCAGGAACATGTCCTGTTGCTTTTGGGTTCCATAGTCCTGGAGCACGGTAGTTGCGCCCTGGGTCAGACACCAGAACATTACTATCGCAGCAGATGCAGCGGACTGCATTTCCAGAATCGGAGCGTACCAGGACAGAGGTATTTTACCATCGCCACGGTATCCGAATTGGGGTCCTAATTCGGCTTCGCAAACCGTTTTGTAGACACTCTTGTAGATATCGGGGGTTAAGACGGCCTTCTCGTCACCGCCCACAAACGTACAGCCGATTTCATCGGCATCTTTGTTAGCCGGGCAGATAACGTCGCGGCAGATTTTGAAGTTAACATCGAGGAAATTATCGATGTCATCAATTCCATAATATTCATTATAAGCGTCCAGGGATAAAAGTTTGTCCATGGGGAGCCATTCTTTTATCACGAACTTAATGTCACGGGTATTCATCAGATAATTACTATGTGGCAAATAAATTCCCTCCTCATAATTTTATATATTTTCTTTCTAACTCTGTGTTATGCCAGGTTTTCTACGATCAAGGTAGTGCCCATGCCGCCGCCGATGCAGAGGGTGGCCAGACCATACTTGGAACCGCGTCTCTTCATTTCATATAACAGGGTGCAGAGGATTCTGGCTCCGGATGCTCCTACAGGATGTCCGATAGCAATAGCGCCGCCGTTAACATTAACCTTCTCCATCTTGTCGCCCCAGCCCATTTCTTTGCCTACAGCCAGAGACTGTGCTGCAAAGGCTTCATTGGCTTCAATCAGGTCGATATCATCTACGGTCAAACCAGCTTTAGCAAGAGCTTTTTTGCTGGCCGGAACTGGTCCGATACCCATGATCTTGGGATCACATCCGCCGGAAGCATAACTGACTATTCTGGCCATTGGCTTAATTCCAAGTTCAGCAGCTTTTTCTGCGGACATTACGATAAATGCGGCTGCGCCATCATTGATTCCGGAAGCATTACCAGCGGTTACACTGCCGTCTTTCTTAAATGCAGGCTTTAATGCAGCCATTTTTTCGAGAGTCGATTTTTGATTAACGTATTCATCAGTATCAAATACGATATCGCCCTTTTTGCCCTTAATGACTACGGGAACGATTTCATCTTTGAATTTGCCTTCTTGAATAGCAGCAGTTGCTCTTTGCTGACTGCGGAAACCGAATTCATCCTGAGCTTCACGGGTCTGTCCCCATTGCTCATTGATGTTCTCTGCAGTTATGCCCATATGATAGTTGTTGAAAGCTTCCCAGAGGCCGTCTTTAATCATGGTGTCAACAACAACATCATTACCCATACGATAGCCGCCGCGGGCTTTTAGAAGTGCATAGGGAGCGTTGCTCATGTTTTCCATACCACCGGCCAGAACTACGTCTACGTCTCCGGCTTTGATAAGCTGGGCAGCCAGGCTGACAGCTCTTAAGCCAGAACCACAAACTTTATTAATGGTAAAAGCGGTAGTTTCAACTGGAATTCCAGCTTTAATCATGGACTGACGTGCAACGTTCTGTCCCTGAGCAGCCTGGATTACGCATCCGAAAACAACTTCTTCTATGATTGCGGCGTCGATTCCAGCTCTTTTAACAGCTTCTTCCATAGCAATTTTACCGATATCTGCTACCGGCATATCTTTCAGGGTACCATTAAAACTTGCTACCGGTGTACGGCATGCGCTTACGATTACTACTTCTTTGCTCACTTAAAAATCCACCTCTTCTTTCTATATTTTATACTCTATATCCTAGAGCACGATCACATGTGATGATTATTTTCCAATAAAACCAGGTTTTCTCTTCTCTACAAATGCCGACATTCCTTCTTTTTGATCAGCAGTTGCAAAACAAAGACCAAACGCATCAGCCTCAATAGTCATGCTGCGGTCAATGTCCGTTTGCATTCCCTCGGTGGCAGCCACTTTACTAAGACGGACTGCAACTTGAGCTTTACTTACAATACGTTTGGCTATCTTTTTAACAAAATCCATTAATTCTTCCGGCTCTA
>Ga0209639_1001265_pt1 | contig 26493 bp, 25 predicted proteins | sample EPASupsiteHSE605_FD_187268 | JGI IMG/M metagenome (GOLD analysis project Ga0209639, IMG submission 187268) | Bioremediated contaminated groundwater from EPA Superfund site, New Mexico - Sample HSE6-05 (SPAdes) (version 2) | ecosystem: Environmental > Aquatic > Deep subsurface > Groundwater >... | reverse complement strand
AACTTTATTAGTATTGACTCCTTCAGGCATAATATCAGCAATTTCACTGGCAACTGCAGCTCTCATTTCAATATCATACTGAGATTCAACTCTTTGTTTTGTGACATTTGATGCATATCTTTTAGCAGCTCTTCCTTCATATTCACGAGCAACGGATGATCCAATCCATCTTTCTAACAAAGGAACCATTCCTCTTAAAAAGAACACCCAAACCCTCCACATAGGCCCTTAAAAACCAACACCAGGCCCAGAACCGATAGGTCCTGTATTGAACCGACTATATATAAGGGGTTTTAAGTCTTGCATTGTCTAACTTGGTGCATGAGCTTATATCTAAATAATCCTGTTAAATGACCTTCATGACTTAAAACATATTGAAATGCATCAGCCAATTCATATGAACTGATTCAATATAAACAGCTCGAGGATAATAATATCAATGGACTTAATCAGATTATTGACACATGTCTTGGAGAAAAAGCTTCTCCTAATGATGTTTACTCCAGTGCTTTCTAGGTTATTGAGCTTACACATGTGCATTTTTCTGCTTATGAAGAGCTAGATATTGAAACATATAATTCATCTAGGAAGACTAAAAGGATAGGCGGAAAAACGTGAAAGAAGAACCATCATCACCATCAATCCCAATCCCAAATCATCATTTAATTGAGATGCTTGTGAACGCATATGGATCTCCAATTCCTAAAGCAGATTATGCTTCTAGATTTATGCAAATCACACAAGCATGGAAGTCGCAGGATAATAATCTCGAGTCAATGCTTTTTCATCTCCTTCTCTTTTCGTTCATGAAATCATCCGGAACTATTGATCTCGTAACAATGAAAAATTCAATGTCTGATGATCCTGAGGATTGGAATATCAGATTTTCCCCCATTGTTGATATAAGATTTTCATGTTGAAAACTTAGTTCAACAATGGAACTTTTGTTCAATTCCTATTTCGGAAGGGGCAACTTGGATAAATCTGAACTATTCGGTCAAGTCTTCTGTCTGATGCAGTATATGAAGCAGAAGGAAATGCGAATTAATGGGCTTCCCATTTCCTCTTGAGGAATTCAACAACGTTCGATTTCCCTGCAAATTTAAAGGGCGCTTTTCTGTCTAAATTATTTGCAATTATTTCGACTTTTTGATTAACTAGATATTCAACAACCCTAAGATGACCCTTTTTTGCTGCATAATGATGAGGAGTCCAATCAAATACAAAAACTCAACATCACTATCTTTTGCATCTATATCAGCTTTTTGATTAAATAGATATTCAACAACACTAAGATGACCATTTTCAGCAGCTAAATGAAGAGGAGTCACATTAAAAATAAAAACTCAACACTTTTAGTTTTTGCATTTATATCAGCTTTTTGGTTTACTAGGTATTCAACAACACTAAGATGACCATTGTCAGCAGCATAATGAAGAGGAGTCATATGAAACATAAAAACTCAACACTTCTTTTTTTTGCATTTATATCAGCTTTTTGATTAACTAGATATTCAACAACACTAAGATGACCATATTGAGCAGCATAATGAAGAGGAGTCTTATCAAATATAAAAACTCAACACTTCTTTTTTTTGCATTTATATCAGCTTTTTGATTAACTAGATATTCAACAACACTAAGATGACCTTTTTGAGTAGCATAATGAAGAGGAGTCATATGAAACATAAAAACTCAACATTTGTATTTTTTGCATTTATATCAGCTTTTTGATTAATGAGATATTCAACAACACGAAGATGACCATATTGAGCAGCATAATGAAGAGGAGTCTTATCAAATATAAAAACTCAACATATAAGGCTTTTTCATTTATATCAGCTTTTTGATTAACTAGATATTCAACAACATTAAGATGACCATTTTCAGCAGCATAATGAAGAGGAGTATCATTAAATATAAAAACTCAACATCTGTGGTTTTTGCATTTATATCAGCTTTTTGATTAACTAGATATTCAACAACACTTAGATGACCATATTGAGCAGCATAATGAAGAGGAGTATCATCAAATATAAAAACTCAACAAAAATATTTTTTGTTTCTATATCAGCTTTTTGATTAACTAGATATTCAACAACACTAAGATGACCATTTTCAGCAGCATAATGAAGAGGAGTATAATAATTATTATCTTGTGAATTTATATTTGCTTTTTGATTAACTAGATATTCAACAATATTAAGATTAAAAAACTTAGATGCTTCATGGAGAAGACTAAAACGTGTTCGGTTATTACTCTTAAAAACAGAAACTAAGTGGAAAAGTTCCATTGAACCACTGCATACAACTTCTCGAACAACAAGCTCATTAATAACGAAGCCTGACAATAATAATACTCTGAAACACTTAATTGAACCAAAGAAACCACAAAATGACAATAAATCCAGTGATTTTGGCTCCTCAGACCATTCGAAATGACTCCATTCACATTCTCTCTTAGGATTATTCATCATTCTTCTGTCTAATTCTTCCAATAGATCATACTTCAAACAAAACTCAATAGATTGTTTAGGAAATCCAAATTGTATTAATGAATCTAATTCTGTATCACTATACTCAGCAGAACTTTCTATAAAACCAGAATAATCAACTTCAATATCATTTTTGAAAAATAAACAGAGGAATTTTCTTCTATGAAACTCAAGTGATTTATGGATTTCCTCCTTAGTGAAACCTTGAATTTGAAAAAGCCTATGAATAAGGGTGGGACAAAACAATAAAACCTTTCTTAATACAATTTTTCTAAAAGATGAGTCCTTAAGATATGGCAAACAAAACAAAACAAATTTTCCTAAATGGTGGGGTCTCAATTTGGGATAAAGGTTGAAAGTATTGACTAAAAAATCCTTATTCTGGATTTCTATATATTCGAAAACCGGAGATTCACCATAAAGCATCTTTTCAACAACTAATTGCTCTTTAAATAGAGGCAAATACATGAAATATTTATGTTACAAAAAACCGATATATTGAGCCATTAATAACTCATGGTATTGTTTCATTGGTAAAGAGATTCTTTATAGTTTAATGTTTTAGTATAACTCTATTATAAATAAGAGTCACTTTCGGTTTCTCCATTCAGTCAAATAGGAATCACTGCCCATTTTAATATTTCTTCTTTCAAAAGTAACTCTTCTTGAAATCAAATTGAATTTTACAAAAATCTGTATGATTTGTAGTTTTATTGGGTCGAAAAAGCAGGAAAATTGTTTTTCGATCAATCTTTCTCTCGATTTCCGATTCTCCATTTTTTTTTCTGATTGATTATCAGTCGCAAGATGCTTTCTGTGATGCTATGAAGAAATTTCTGATAAATCTATCTCTATTCAGATTTTATTGTCTGATTGCATGAAGTTAAAACTGGTTCAAGAGTGCCCAATTTTCCATTCATTCATTTTGATTTTAAATGAAGCCATGAGTAGCTGCAAATCAATACAGTCCTTTGATTTCTATGAGTATTATACATGAAATAATTAATGCTTCTCAGTACCCATTGTTCGAAAAACAAAACCTTTTAATTGGGTCTTTAAGTTAATGGTAATAAAAATCACAAAAGCTAATCTAAACCCTACAAAAATCTTTCTTGCTTACTGTGGTTTCATTATTATGAGCTTTTCTCTTGCTGATGGGCCGTAAATTGCTTACACAAAGCCCTGCAACCCCTACTATAAACTCTTCAATACCGTTTCCCGTGGTAGAATCAGCAAAAAAGTGGGGGCAATTATGTGATGATAAAAAACCCTGGATAACCTCTGGGATTCCTGCATTGATATCACTGTTTCGAAGCCCAAGAACCACAATTTTGGCTTGGGGACGGTGACCTCTAACTTCTGGATACCATTTAGTAGCGACCTCATTCATTGATAATGGGTTTTGGAAAGAATAGCATAAAACAAAAACATCAGTTTCTGGATATGCAAGGGGTCTAAGTCGATTATAATCTTCATGGCAAGCAGTATCCCAGAAACGCAATTCTAAATCACGTCCCCCTACACTTGTCTGGCGAACCAAAACATCCATAACAGAGGGCGTATACTCTTCAGGAAAATACCCATAACTAACACGAAAAAGAAAGGTTGTAATACCAGAACCTGGTGTACCCACAAGAACAACTTTTTTGTTCATATAAAATTTGCATTTTACATATTTTTAAAACCCTTTCAGATACGGCAGAAATCTTTCCTTTGGGGAGATCCTTCGTGCTTCTTTGTCTTCTTATTATATGCATGTCTGGTATTTGATACACATGTTTCTAAAAGACCAAGGATGAATTCTTGAATACCATTTCCTGTGGGGGAGTCCGCTATGAAATGGCGAATTCCATTGGTGGTAATGAACTGTTGAATTTCAGCAGGTATCTCTGCATTGATATCACTGTTTTGTAATCCTAGAACAACAATATGTGCATAAGGTTCATAATTTTGCACCTCATGGAACCATTTGGATGATATGTTTGAGATTGATGCAGGGTCTCTGAATGAATAGCAAAGAACAAATACTTCGGCCCCTATGTATGTAAGAGGTCTTAGCCGCGAATATTCTTCGTGGCCAGCTGTGTCCCAAAAAGATAAAACAATATCATTTCCTTCATATCTCTTAAAATAATGGATATTATCCATTACATAGGGTGTACATTCATCATCTGGCATCCTTTGGTGTTGGATTCGAAAAAGAAATGTCGTCACCCCTGAGCCTGGAGTTCCAACAAAAACTACTTTTCTTTCCATATTATTGAAAATTTAATCATTTAAATCTGTTATTTCATTCATTAATTATATATTCCTAAGTATTCTTCAACAGATCATCAAATTTCGCCAGAAAAATTGGATTTTCAATATTATGGAAGAGAAGATTTTGTTTGAGAAATTTCTTTTTGGAGATGGAAATGAAATTTTCATTGATGACATTGAGTTTTGTGTCGATCGGATTGTGATTTTACCGAAGATACGGCCTCATCAACTTGAAAAAGCTGTGAGATTGTCAATTGAGTATTGCAAATTAGCTGATTTTCGGCAAAAACTGTTGGAAAAATCTAATGAATGCCCAGTTTTAATATATCAATTGCACAAGAGAGATATTATTGCATTTGAAGAAATTGAACCATTTTTGAGGAAAAGAGAAGCTTTCCTGTTATGTTATTATTTTCGGAAAGAGATCAATGATTTCGATAATTTTATCAGAAGCAAATCCAAGCCCGATGGTATTGATGAATCATTCTTTAAGAAAGAAAATGATATTGATCAACTGATTGAATATGGTTATCTGCAAACAAGTATTGAGTATTGTCTTAAGTATGATATTATTGATGATTTAGTTGGTTTCGGTAATTTAAACCAAAACGCTAGTTGGAGTCCTTTTGAGTGGAGTTATCAGCCAGAATATCATGATTTGTTATCATTTTCTGGATTTTTTGGCTCTATAAAGTGCTTTAAACATTTGTTACTGAAAGGATTCGAGATCAACGATAATGTGTTATTAATGGTTGTCTGTGTTGGTTGTTTTGATCTATTCCATTTATGTCAAGGACATCAATTTGTGACTCCAAATCTTATTTGTAAAGCATCAGCATTTTCCCACCTATCTTTGGTAGTTTTCATGACAGAAAATGGAGTCGATATAAATGGAAAAAATGATGATGTTGAGTATTTATATTTGACTGGACACCTCTTCATTATGCTGCTAATGATGGTCATCTTAGTATTGTTGAATATCTAGTTAATCAAAAAGTTGATATAAATGCAAAAGATAAAAAGGATGAGTTTTTATATTTGCCTGGACTCCTCTTCATTATGCTGCAAGATATGGTCATCTTAGTGTTATTGAATATCTAGTTAATCATAAAGCAGATATAAATGCAAAAACAGATTATGTTGAGTTTTAATATTTAATTGGACTCCTCTTCATTTAGCTGCTGCTAAAGGTCTTCTAAATGGAGTTGAATATCTTGTTAATCAAAAAGCTGATATAAATGCAAAAAATAATGGTGTTAAGTTTTTATATTTGATTGGACTCCTCTCCATTTGGCTGCTGCAAATGGTAATCTTAGTGTGGTTGAATACCTAGTTAATCAAAAAGTTGATATAAATCCAAAAGACAATAGTGTTGAGTTTTTATATTTGCCTGGACTCCTCTTCATTATGCTTCGAGATATGGTCATCTTAATGTTGTTGAATATCTAGTTAATCAAAAAGCAGATATAAATGCAAAAACAAAATATGGAGAAACACCATTGGGATTTTCATGTGATTCGAATATTGTCGAATTCCTCATGAGTAATGGCGGACAATAAGTCAGAAGAGGATAATAAACCACATTCTTTTTAATTTTTCGAATATGTGATGAAGCTTGGGTTTTGGAGGTTACTCAACTTCAAAAAAAAAAGCAATATCATTTAAAAAAGTTATTTTGGAGATAATCGAGGGAGTGATGTCAAATGAGAAAATCATTATAAAGAATAGGTGATATTTTGTGAATCTAATAGACATTAATAATTTTTAGTAGAGAGAAAAAGGGGAAGATATGCCATGGATAACAAAGAGATTATTGAAAAGAGAAGAAAATCACTTTGAAGAATAGTTGATGATTTGGGGTAGAAAATGCTTTGAAGATAATATAACATTAACCATTAAATATTTTGGAGAAAAAATCTTGAAAAGGGGCGATTAACCAGATATCCAACAACAATAAAAACATAAAGAGATGAATAACACATGAATACAAGAATTATTTGGCAAAAATTTGAAATAGAATGAAGATCTCAAGTATTAATGACAGAAATCCTTGATTGATCAAGACAAGGATTCCTGATCTCAAATAGCCTAATTGGCTATTTGCATTCTCTAAGTCTAAAGAGACAGAAACAGACACCTTTAAATTAAAACGATTAGGTATTTTTTCTCCACCACAATGTTATATTTTAACATTATTAAACTTTTTTGTTAAGAAAAAGGAAAATGAGAGTCAAAGCTAAATATTCTTAATCATGGTAAAAAGGATCTTGGATAAGAGACGAAGTAATCATAGTTATGAGTGGCTATAACTGGAGTATTGCAAATAAATGAGGTATCAGCTGGTAGTTTTTTCTCAACTTGTCTTTGTGTTCGAAATAACATGCTGGGCATCCAAAAAACTAATGATAACTGATCTTGGTAGTTTTTTTAAGGAAAATACTGTTTTTTCAATTCTTTTTTCATTAATAAATACCTGGGAAAATAATTGCAAAGTAGTGTTACTGATGCTATTTTGTGCGGATAGAACCTTCCAATAGCTCAATGAGTATTGATTGGAGTCCATACAAGAGGTAGCAATTGATTAATTTTGTTTAAATCATTAAGCTCCTCCCCTATCATCCCCTTGCTACTTTTTTTATGGAAGAGAAGATTTTGTTTGAGAAATTTCTTTTTGGAGATGGAAATGAAATATTCATTGATGACATTGAGTTTTGTGTCGATCGGATTGTGGTTTTGCCGAAGATACGGCCTCATCGACTTGAAAAAGCTGTGAGATTGTCAATTGAGTATTGCAAATTAGCTGATTTTCGGCAAAAACTGTTGGAAAAATCTAATGAATGCCCAGTTTTGATATATCAATTACACAAGAGAGATATTATTGCATTTGAAGAAATCCAGCAATTTTTGGATGGAAGAAACACATTCTTGTTAAGTTTTTATTTTTGGAAAGAAATCAATGATTTTGAGGTTTTTATCAAATCGAAGCATAAACCTCATAGTTTTAATGAATCATTCTTCGAGAATGCAAATGATATTGATCAATTGATCGAATATGGTTTTCTTCCTTCTAGTATTGAGTATTGTCTCAAGTATGATGTGATTGATGGTTGTGTTGATTTCGATAATTATGATCAAGAAGCTAAATGGAGTATATTTGAGTGGAGCGAGAAACCAGAATTCCTTGATCTAATGTCTTTTGCTGGATTTTTTGGCTCAATAAAGTGTTTTAAGCATTTGTTTATGAAAGGATTCAGAATCAATGATGAAATATTATCTATGGTTGTCTCTGGTGGCTGTTTTGATCTCTTCCATTTATGTCAAGGACAGCAATTTGTAACACCAATGCTTGTTTGTAAAACGGCTCAGTTTTTCCATCTTCCTTTGTTGGTTTTCATGATTGAAAATGGGGCTGATCTAAATGAAAAAGATAATCATAGTGAGTTTTTATGATTAATAATTTTCCTCTTAATCATGCTGCACAAAGAGGTCACCTTAGTATTGTTGAATATCTTGTGAATCATAAAGCTGATATGAATTCCCAAAATGAAAATTTTGTGTATTTATATTTAATCAGACACCCCTTCATCTTGCCGCTCATAATGGTCATCTAGAAATTGTTAAGTATCTATTTAATAAAAAAGCCAATGTCACAGCAAAAGATAATTGTGTTGAGTTTTTTGAATTAATATGAGTCTTCTTCATTTAGCTGCAGCTAATGGTCATCTTGGAGTTGTTGAATATCTCGTTAATCACAAAGAGGATTTAAATGCAAAAGATATTGGTGTTGAGTTTTAATATTTAATTTGACTCCCCTACATTATGCTGCTTCACATGGTCATCTTAGTGTCGTTGAATACCTAGTTAATCAGCAAGTTGATAAAGACCCAAAAAATAAAGAAGTTATAATTTTAGATTTAAATGGACTCCTCTTCATTATGCTGCTAATAGTGGTCATCTTAGTGTTGTTGAATATCTAGTTAATCAAAAAGCTGATATAAATGCGAAAGATATTGGTTTTGAGTCTTAATATTTAAATGGACTCCTCTTCATTTTGCTGCTTCACATGGTCATCTTAGTGTTGTTGAATATCTAGTGAATCAAAAAGCTGATATAAATGCAAAAGATAAAGATGATTGGACTCCTCTTCATTATGCTACAAATAATGGTCGATTTAGTGTAGTTGAATATCTTGTTAATCAAAAAGCTGATAGATGTAAAGATTAAAGATTTTGGCGATTTGTTTTTGAGAAGATTTTTCACTTTAATTTGAGAAGCATTTCATGGACACAAACCAAAAAATCAAATGAAAAATAATCAATGGAGAGTATTTAACTTGATCTCTTGTTTGGGAATTAGATAATTCAATACATGATGTATTTGATTGACCAACAAAAAAAGCAATGATTCTAAAATACCAGAATTATAATGAAATACTGCAAATAGTGGATACTGATACATTTGAATTTCCACTGTAGATATTAAAAACTCAGATTTCAGCATATTTTTAGTTTTATTTGCCCAAAATTTATTTCAAAATAATAGAACAACAAAGAAAATTGATCGATGCTTATTATTCCAGCTGTAAGCAATAGTTGGAATATCTATCATCTGGCATAATATAGCATGGTTTGATGGCTGGATTTGTAGAGTTGTTGTATTTTTAACCATTCCTGTTGCAGAAAAATCACCCACACAGTTGGATAATGTTACACCCCTGAAATTTGTTGATTTGACAGTATTCCCAAAAAATGAACAATATGAAGCAATTATTTTGGTATCATCCAGTAGATAACTCACATTGTTTCCAATGAAGTTGCAATTGTCGATTTGAAGGCTATTTGTAGTTGCTGTATTGCAGATGATTCTTCCATCTTCCCCTTTATATGTCATGCAGAATGATACTGTTGAGCCACTTGATAAGTACCAAAATTCTCCAATAATCCCACCGTGACTAAATCCCTTGCAATTTGAAGTGTTATAATTCTTAAATGTCATGCACTGATAGTATATTCTCATGTTTGACTCAGCACTGATGGATGTGGAATTCCAACACTCTAATGCAGTACACATATTCAGATTAAGTTCTGAATTGTATGTATACATCACATTTCCTCCATAATTATTAATCCGATATGATGAATAGCAAAGATAGAAGCAATTCCTATTGAGACTAATCGAACCATCTTTCTTGTATATTACTCCTGCTTGATTTGTAGTATGAATAAGTCGAAAACTACAATCGGACACAGTTAATAAGGAATTTAAATCAGAATATATGTCCCAGAAATCTCTACAAAATAACAACCTTCAACAGAAGAAATCGGATAAATATACCTATTTGATACTATTAATACACTTTGTTCGACTATTGGAGCCGTTAACATTGATCTGAAACTAGAACTCTGAATTCGAAAACTCCCACATGAGTAAACAACCCGACAAAAACATCTATGAAATTTAGAATGCTTCAAATAGAGGTTTCCACTATTTTTAAGCAAAGGGCTTAATGAATAAGTCCCTAATGCAACTAAATGAGAAATTGAAACATTCATAATTATTGTCGAATTCTAAAAAATATTTGAAAGACATATGATGTTCACAGTGTTGGAAAATGAGTTTATCATTCGAGAAAAGTACTATCTATATAATAAATTAGCTGAATCGACGACTTATAATCATTATTGATTAATGCAAAAAAATGTGATCCCTACATCAGTTTGATCTATTTTTTCTTCCTGAAAATTACCCTTTTTTCTCACAATAGTGAAAACTTGATTTAAAATGGAGGAATGTATTGAGTTTGAAAAAGCACTTTATGGTGATGATCCTGTTTTTTTGAGAATGGATATTGCTAATTATGATTTTTGGGTTGATAGATTGGTTAATCTACCATTTTTTAGACCATTTCTATTAGAATCGACAGCAAATCTTTGTAAAGAGTATTGCCAAGACCCTATTTTCCGTGGGAAAATATTAAAGCAATCAATAATCAAATCTCCTGTCTTAATTTACCGTCTTTTCAAATTAAATATATTTAGATATGAAGAAATTGAATGCTGTTTTGATGGAAATGAGAATTATATGGTATATTATTATTTTTATAATATGATAAATGATTTTAAAGGTTTTATCAAGCAAAAAGAGTCGCCATATGATGTTGATTTTTCTTTTTTAGATGATTTAAGTTGTTTCCCATTTTTAATTGAATATGGGTATTGTCCAACATCTATTGAGTATGTCTTGAAATATGATGATATTGATCATCTGAAAGATTATATATCTGATATTGGATCTTTTGCCGAAAATGAGGCGAAATGGAGCCCTTTTGAATGGTCCATGAAGCCCAAACATCGAGGGTATTTATCCTTTTCTGGTCACTTTGGATCAGTTAAATGCTTTAAACAACTAATAATGTGCGGATTTCTTATAGATGACGGTGTGATCGAAAATGTTATTTATGGTGGATCCAATGATCTCATTCATCTCTGTATTGCTGAATCAAACAATTTATATTGTCTTGCGAAGTGTGCATCGGCATATTGCCGAATGTCATTTCTCTCATATTTAATAAATAATAAGATCGATATGGAGATAGCTATCAATGATTATTATTTTGGCCAATCTCTTCATGTTGCCATATTTCAAGGCCATTTCAGCATCATTGAGTTTCTTTTAATGAAAGGAGCTAATATATTGGCACTTGATGGGTATTTAATAATAGTATTTTTTCGAAAACTCCTTTGCATATTGCATGTAAAACTGGAAATTTATTAATTGCAGAGTATCTGATTAATCATGGTGCTAATGTTAATATGTTTTTCAATCAGTATCCATTTTATACTCCTTTACATGCTGCATCAGAATTCCAGAATCTGAGTCTTATAGAATGTCTCATAAAAAATCATGCAGATATAAACCCTATAGATCACATGTTTTGAAATCAATTTATATTCGAACTCCTCTTCATTTTGCATGTCTGAATGAGAATTTTAATGTGCTTTCACTACTTCTAAACCTTGGAGCAGATCCAAATATCCCAAATGATGTATTAGATGTTTTTTTTACCTTTCAACACCTATTCATATCATTTGTGAAAAAGGAAATACCAAAATTGCAGAAACCCTACTGAAAAATGGTGCTGATGTCAATTCTAAGAACGTAAATATGCTGATTTGGAATTTTCTGAAACACCCCTTCACTTAGCTGCACAATATGGCCATCTCCGTATGGCTGAGTTATTGATAAAATATGGTGCCAAAATTACCTTGATCGATCAGTATTTATATTTATTCATTTTGAGAGAACGCCCCTCCATGTTTCATCAAAGCATAAATATTTTGAAATTGTCAAATGTTTAGTTATGAATGGCGCTGATGTTAATGCAAAGGATTATAAAATACTATATTGATATATTTAATGACACCACTTCATTTTGCCTCTGAAAATGGGTCCACTGAGATTTTTCAGTATCTTGTTGAAAATGGTGCTGATTTTGATTCAAAAGACAAAATATTGATTGTTCTATTAATGGAATTGCACCGATTCACTTAGCATCAAAAAATGGTAATCTTTCGATTGTAGAATCTCTTGTTCAACTTGGTGTATGCTTAGAATTCAAATCACGGGGCCATCCAACAGGGTCTCCTTTAGCCCAAGCCGCCTATTTTGGTCATTTGCGAACTGTTGAATTCCTTATTAAAAAGGGAGCAGATATTAACAGTGTTAACATGTTCAAATGGACATCCCTACAATGTGCTATTCAGAATCACCATCTGAATATTGTAGAGTTTTTGATTCAAAAGGGTGCTTCAGTTAACACCAAAGAACCTCGAAGTTTCTATATATATTATTTTGGGCACCTATTCATAATGCCACGGATATCGGGAACTTGAAGATTATAGAAATTCTTGTATCCAATGGAGCTGATATTAATTGCGAAGACGAAAATGTATTGATTATTTCTATGGTGTTACCCCATTGAGCTTGGCAAAACAAAAAGGATATCCAAGTATTATCGATTTTCTTATTGAACATGGAGCGTCACAGGATTAACATATATAAAGATAATATACACATGCTGTTTCGTATGTTTAAGAAGGAATAACTGGATTGTTGGACCAAAAAATCTACAAGTAAAAACATTAAAAAATGGATAATTTCGAAATATTAAAATGTATTGGAGAGGGATCATTTGGAAAAGCATATTTATGTTTAAATAAAGGAGAAAATAGGGAAGTTGTTATAAAAAAGGTGAACATGTCAATGCAAACAAAAGCAGTTCAAGAAGCGTCTTTAATGGAAGCGCAAATATTGCAAAAACTTCAGCATAATAATATAATAAGATCATACAGCTCTTTTTTTGAAGGCGATTTTTTGTGTATTGAAATGGAATATGCATCAAATGGCGATTTATCAACTAAAATAGCTGCTCAAAGAGGATCACATTTCTCAGAAAGCCAAATAATCCAATGGTGCGTTCAACTTTGTTCTGCTTTGCAGCACATCCACTCAAATAGGATCCTCCATCGTGATATTAAATCACAAAATGTTTTTCTTGACTCTCAAAACAATGTTAAACTTGGTGATTTTGGCATTGCGAAGTGTCTAGAAAGTACAGGTGAGTTTGCTAACACAGTGGTGGGTAGTCCATTTTATTTATCACCAGAGATATGCAAAGGGATACCATATAACACTAAAACCGATATATGGTCCCTTGGGTGTGTTTTATATGAGATGTGTACCCTTACACCAGCTTTTAGCGGTAACTGTATTGGTGGCATTGTTATGAAGATCTTGAGATCTGTTCAGCCTCCAATTCCAGGAATTTATAGTAATGAATTGTCGGTATTAATAGACTCAATGCTTCAAAAAGAACCAGGAAGAAGGCCTACAATAACTCAGATTTTGTGTCAGCCAATACTTAGAAGCCAAATGATGATTCCTAAGTTCACAGTACCCCCTGAATCAATCCCCAAAATTCCAAAAAAGAAGAAGAAACCAAAGCCAGAAAAAATTGCACCCAAAGAAGTTGAGAAGCCGCCTATTGAATCTCTTTTAATGATCACACCGCTTAAGAAAAAAGCTAATGACGAGGATCTTCAAAAGATTGTTGTTCTCAATAGGCCTCATGTTGATTCAACACTATCTAAGAAGAAAAAGGTCAAACCTAATGAGCCTGTTTTTGAACCAATTATTAATAGCTATCCCAAGAAGCCGAAACAAATAAAAGATAGCTATATTGAAGAAAAAACAATAGAGGATGAATTGGAAATGCGAGTACAATTTGAAGAGATCCCTCCCGATGATTACCAAGAAGAAATGCGATCACTCAAAGAATATCTTATACATATATTTGGTATGACTGTATATGATAAACTCTACCAAATGATTAAATATGAGAACTCAACAGATCAAGAAATCATCAAAGTAGCTGGAGATGAACAGAAAACATCAATTGTCCTTCTACAAAGGCTTGTTTTGTTTGAGGAGAATTATTCATAAACATCTGTGTTAAAACTAATATGCAATGAGAAAAAGACTTAGAAAGAGGATTTTTTTGGTTTTGGTTGTATCTATAGTTTTAATTTTGCCTGTTTTAATCAGGAAATCAGCACAGGATGAGAAATCGTTGATAGATCCTTCAATTACTTTTTGTATTGTTCCATATTTGAAGATAAGCAAGGAATTATATAGGACATATATGTTGTCTATGGCATCTTGGTTAGACACATCAAATCATTCCCAGATTTTGATTCTTTGGGATGAAAATAGTTTTGATACCAACGGATCATTGATTCAAAGTTTGAAAAACCAATATGGAAATGATAGAATCAGGTTTTTAAGTAATATTGAAGTCGATGAAGATAATATTCCTTATATTAATGATTGGTTTTTGAAAGGATTCGACAATACCAATACTAATTATATATGCTTTATTAACTCTGATATTATTTTGCCGCTTGGGTGGTATACAAGAGTCAAATACTTATATAATTTTTTTTCGAGACAGGAAAAGCAGCATGCAATTGTGAGCCGAAGATGTGATATCGACCTTAATACGAACACATTCCATCTGAACATCGAAGATTATCAAAGGAAGACTCACTCTAAATGGGGAGTTGATTTTTATCTCATTTCATTATATCCAATGCATCTGAATATTGATGATATCCCTCCTTTCCATATGGGAAAATACAGATGGGATCCTTGGATAACAGGATGGTTGAATGCCCATATTGATGTTGTTTCATTTGGTGATGAATTTTGTACATATCATATCAATCACAAACCCAAAGAGAGAGATATGTCTGATATTAAAGTTAAAGAGAACTTTGAACTCGCTGCAAAAAACAACAGATATAATGGAGCGAATCATTTAACTAAGTATTACCTCAAAAAGAACAAGCTTTGCAAGAGGAATGGAAGAGTACTAACACAGATAAATGCAAAACTAAGTTACAATTCTCCTATAGATTTAGATGAAAAAAAGTCTACTTTACTGTTTGAATAACCCTAAAAAGCCTGGATAAAAGTCCATCAAGCTGGAGATCACTTGTCATACCTTGAGACACATCCATTTGTGTCAACCCAATTTCCCTTAATACCGAAAGTTTGAGAGTATCATCAAATGAATCAGATCTTCTGGCAAAAGCGAACAGTGATTTAACAACATCTGTCACACTATGACCTTTTTCTTTTAGATCACGAAGAATACCGAGAGCTGCTCGTAGATCTCCATCAATAAGGAATTTGAATATATCTTTCATTGCAGCAGGGTTTGGAACATTCACTGTAGATGTTACGTTTTCATGAGACACAAACCCAAACCTAACAAATGTAGATTGCAGCCCATTAATGGCAGTTCTCATATCTCCATCTGCAATAATAGATAGTAAATTGATCCCTTCTGATTCGAAAGTTGCACCTTCCATTGCACAAATTTTCTCAAGTCGTGTAGCAATTTCTGCTTCTTCGACTCTGGTGAAACGAACAATAGCGCATCTGCTTTGAATGGGTTCAATAACTTTCTCACTTTGATTGCAAGCAAATACAAAACGAGTCGTATTTGAGTATTTTTCCATGATCCTGCGCATGGCCTGCTGTGCTGCATCAGTCATAGAGTCGGATTCGTCTAATAGCACAATCTTATGCCTTCCTGCTGGAAGATTGACATGCCTCTTTGAGAAAGACTTGATATCCTGGCGAACAACTTCAATTCCTCTCTCATCAGAAGCATTTAACTCGATAACAGCTTCTTTAAGTTTATCACCGAGAAGCTGGCGACATAGACACAATAAAGATGTGGTTTTTCCAATTCCTGGTGGACCTGTCAAAATCAAATTTGGAATATTTCCCTGAGAGGCTAATATTCGAAGACGCTCCACAGCTGAACGATTTCCAACAACGTCACATAATTCTTTTGGACGGTACTTTTCTACCCAAGGAATATGTGGTGCAGACATGAAAAAAATGGTTTGTAAATTAAAGAAAAACATTTTCCTGTTTTACACAGTATTGAACAAAGCACTGGAATATGGGGCGATTGGCTCTATTATAGCCCTTGATTCTGTCCACATTTTCTTCTTTGACTCGTCCTCGAACACTCCAGATGATTTCATCACCATCAATGCGTTGCTGAGGAGCTGTGGTATTGATTCTTTTAGATCGGTATCTGCAATGCTCATTAAAGACACTGACTTCTGAAGAAGCTTATACCACAAGACTTCAAAGGAAACCAATGTTGATAGAGCTTTGTGTGATGTTAGGAATGCCTTGAATATGAATTTAGTCATTAAAATCGTTCTTTCAGTTATGTTTGGACTCTTTTCTTGGTTTTGGATTATTGATGGCATGTTCTCCAGAATGGGAAAGAGGGTTGAATCAAATAAAACTTCCCACATTTGGGGTGTTGGTTTATTTCCACCGAAGGATAATAGATTTTGGAGATCTCCGAAGCGTGTAAATACTCCATGTGATGAATCACGAATACAATATATTGATGCTGTCTGTATCAATGGTATCCATAAATCCGAGAACCTGTCAATATCTGGCATTGGAGAACACTCTAGATACTTTGACAACAGAAAATGAAGCATTTCTGAAGATGATGGATCTGATATACTTACTCCTGATCTTAAAACTAATAATAATGATTTAAATTGAAACATTGGAATATATGTTAATCCGTGAATATTCAAAAACAGCTTGAAACCAGATAAAAGTTCGTTAATAAGTGATCCAACGAGTTTGATATCAAGGGTCAGCAATAAATCAAGCAATCTGATCAATTCCTGTCGCATTGAAATTTGTCCCCACATATGATTTACCAATGTAAACATCGATGTTAGAGATCTTTGAAGGAAGACAATCATTGGTCTGGTATTTTTCGCATCATTAAGACTGGCAAAAAATAACTGATGGATAACACTCCATAGAATTGAGATTCTTTCGCAATTCACAATTGCTACTTGAGAAGCTATATGAATTAAAAATGCCATATCAGCAAGTCTCTCTGCAAAGTTAATTGAAGAATCACGAGCAAGAAGTATTATAGATTGGATAAAATAATTCAGCGATTGTTGAGTAAAATGAAGCGATTTCTCAATAACATTATCAAACTTACATTCCTTTACAAACTGGCGGAATTCTGATCTCTTTTGGTCAGCAGCACTCCCTTCGCTCTCGCTATCCGCATCAATTGCTCCAAGTATTTTGAAAACTGAAAGTAATGTTGTTGGTGTAGTTTTAGAATTTCTTGACCACATGGAAGACTTGATTACTACAGGAGTTCCTTTTGTTATTAAATTCTGTTGAGTCCTCATTTCATCAGGGAGTAGATCAAATCTATATAGACCAATAATAATTTCTGCATAAGATTTCCATCCTTCATGTATGTGAGCACCAAAATCTAATACAATAGATGATAAAGCCTTTAATGTATCTTTAGTTCTTTCCTCTGATAATGAGTGTTTAGAATCAGCATTAACAAACCTACACAAACTAACTACAAGATTATCAAGTATATCATGCAAAGAATAGTGGGATGAAATAGCAGCTGAACACTTGAATGTAAATAATACCATTTCTGGAGATCCAATTGTGTGTTGATACGCCAATGAAAATACAGGAGCTGCTTGCTGCCATATCTCACGAAACATCTTTGCTGAGTAGGATGGTCTATCGAGATTCTCTGCACTTTTCATTTCAATACCTAATTCTGTCTGCTTAAACAAAACCAAACTCCAATATGGAAGGCTATTGAAATTCTTTGTTTCTTCCACAGCAACAGCTGAGCATTTAATAGAATTATAAATACTTGTCAAAAATTGCGAATCAAAGTCCCCTCCATGGTTTTGATTCTTTAGCATTGTGAAAAATTCAGTAAGTGTAGTTTTCTTGGTAACATTAGCATTGTAAAATGATGTATGAAGCATTAGCCATGCATATGATAATACATGAACGGCAGCATTATCTTGAAAATACTCATTTTGATGTTTTTCCATGAAACTGTTGGAAAAATTCTCAAATATTCTATCAACTATTTGTCCTTCTCCAATAATTTGAAATGATGTCAAAAAAACTCTGATTGACTCATCAAAACCCATATTTGAAAAATCAAATAACTTCAAAAATTCGAGAAGAGTCTCGTTGCATACAGAGTTATTCTTAGAAAAGAATTCCCCGATTGCTTGTTTCGACAAATTTGGTGCTACAAAAATTTTATGAGCAATATCTATTGGATCTGCTCCTTCAGTTATCAAACTAGATGGTTTTTCATTGAACTGATTGGAGAAGGCAGTGAGTTTTTGATACAATTCCTGTTCTTCAATCCTGGGATCAATTTCAGAGAGCTCTCCACAAACAGTCTTCAGGTCTGAAATATCATTGTACAACCTTTGAATTAATAAAGAAAGAATTGCTATTGAAATCACTTGTACATCAGGAACGGGTGGAGTGTTGGAATACTGAATAAGAATACTCAAAAACCTATCAAATAAATTCCCAAGAATTGGTCTGTTATAATTATTTGCAAAAAACAGAATTGGAAAGTCTTTCTGAGAAATAAGATCAACAAGAAAATCAAAAGAAATTGATTTGATGGATACTGATACATTTGGAGATACACAGTTATCAAGAATTAGATGTAAACATCTTATAAATGGTGAATATAGCTCAAACCATCTACCATAAAATACATGAAAAAATAATCTCAGGGTTAATACATAATTGTCCTTTCCTTCAGATAACTCAAATTGCTGAAAAAGAAGCGCACAAGAAATATTCATAATAATTGGATACTGCCGAATTGACATTGATCTTGCAGCAGATACCAAAGCACCAATAGCTGATCCTCGGGCAATCCATCCATGATTAATATGAGTGTAATCTGCAATACTGAAAAGTGATAACAAAATATCTTTTGATATGGCCTTAAACTTTGGATCATCAATGATAATGAACGATGCTTTCGAAAGAACTTCGGATAAAAGAGCTGAATGAACACCAACTTGAGTATTTTGTCTTATATCCTGTTCAACATACTGAAATATTTCTTTCATTGTCTCGCAATTAATCAATCTGGTATAATTAGCTAACAAAATGCCGAAAATCCGAAGAATCATTACAGTGAGATTCAATGATTCTATTTCAGATGTGATTTGGTACTTACATGAACACAAACACATGATAATAGTGGTAATACCATCTTCTGTTTGGTATAAACCAGAATCAACAAATGCATATAGCGAAGAAACTGCAATAGATGTGATAATATCTGTTGATTTAGGATGAGTAATTATTTTTTCAAATGGAAACGTTATATCAATCATATTACTTATAACATCTTCATAACCCCAAACTGCAATTCTTAGATCCATTATTATCTCTTGAAGCCCATTTATCAAATTCTTCTGCGATGTCATCTTTAGTTGCGTCTGAAGTCTTTGAAGCTCATCAGATACGATCTGTTTAATGAGATTCATGTGTTTAATCGACTAAAAGAATGGAAATGTGACTTAAAAATGAGGGAGAAAAAGCTCAATGGTATTATAACTACATACATGCTTGCTAAATACGAGAGTTCTCAGGCTATTTTAGCAAATAATTTGCATAATGAACAGATAAAACGTTTATCTGAATCAAGAAACTATTTTTTGTCTCCATGTGCAAATTATATTAACCAAATTTCTCACAAAATATTTTCTCTTGAGTCCCAAATCCTAGATATATTGTATTCCAAGCATCATGAATTATTTAATGATGAGGAATGGAATATTTTGAAGATTATAAACGCTTATAATTCCAAAAGGGTTTTATATGAGCACAATGAAGCCCATTCAATCAAAAATCATCTTAGTAGTAAGATTTCTTTATTAGAATCTGAAATCGAAAAGATGGAAGAAAAGCTAAGCAAATAGTTTTAAGATTCTGGAACTATTAATATAGTCAGCAGCCTTTTTACCATAGCAATCTTCTATTTCCCGATTTGCTCCGCATTTAATGAGTTTTTCAACAATGTCGTATTTTTTCAGTATTGCAGCTAGATGCAATGGTGTATGATAATAATTCATAACAAGGTTTTAGATTCAATGATATGTCTCTATTTATACTATTGATATTAGCTCCATACTTTATTAAATGATTCACAATGAATATATTTCCATGTGCAACAGCCCAGTGTAGAGGTGAGTAACCATTATCAATTTGCAAATTTGCATCTGCGCCATTCTGCAAAAGAAAATCAACTGTTTGTGTATTTTTATTGCAAATTGCAATAGCTAATGGTGTTCCCTCAAAAGAAAAAAATTTGCATTAAAAACATATTTGTGATTGCATTATGACTATTGATATCACATCCTGCATTCAAGAAGTATTTTATCATGTCTAAATTATTTGTATGAATTGATTCAAAGAATGGAGTGTTGAAATTAAATTATTATTATAATTTGAATCTTTAGCATCAATATTTGCTCCATGATTTATCAGAAGCTGGACTATTTGGAGATTGCTGCTTTTCGCAGCATCAAATAAAGGTGTTTTGTTAAACATCTAATATAAATATTGTATCAAAAAATAAATAATTACTCGAAATATTTGGGTCTGCCCTGTTTAGTAAAAGTAATTCTACCATTTCTATATAACATAACGATATTGCATGATCTAGTAATGTGCAATCGATATTTTAAATCAAACATTGAAAACAACCAAAAAACAATATCTTTATGATTAATCATATTCTTGAGGGGTAATAAATACTTCACAAATTCTATATCATTCTTTATAACTGCATTGAACAAAATAGTCCTTAATTTTGAATCGCAGTACCCTATGTCATATCCATTCTGGATTAAATATAAAACTGATCGGATGTGGTTGTTTTCATACAATTCAACTATTAAAGATGAATTGATATTAGAAAAATTCCATATCCAATCCATAATTTCATTTCGTCTATACTTAGCGGCTAGTATTAAAAACTCATTTGAATATGATAGCTGATTTTGGAGAGAATCATGGATGCGAATTATATCCAAATTGCCTCCACAAATACTATTCCCAAATGTTAATGGATTAATTGTTTCTCCGTTAAGCAAAAGATACCTAAAACAATTTATTGAGCCGTAAAAAGCTGAAACACTTAACAAATTTGGATTCTTGTTGGGGCATGGTATCTCAAAATCGCTCCATTTAATCGTCATCTTAATGTTAAATCCTGGAATCGAAAACATCTCTTTGAAAATATCTATTTGATCATATTTTAGGATATATCCCAAAGAGTCTGCTGTCCATCCATATTTTATTACCTCAGTTAATAGTTTAAAATCGTTCTCATATAATTCATCAATTGATGGTGTTACTTTAATACCATCATAATCTCTGAGCAACTTCCATCTTTTAATGAGATCCATAAAATAAATTGTGCAAATCAAATTATTTGTTTCTTTTATCAATGGAATGACATCATAACTTGTCAAAACACCAACCTTGAGCATTTCTCGACATAATAATGGACACTTTTCAAACGAGGTTTTAGCAATATAATTCTTGAAATAGTCATAGTCGCTTCTTTGGGAACATGATTCAACAATAATAGTAACTATTAAACCAATTATTCCTGGATTGGCATATATTGCATCCAAAAACTCATTAACAAGAATTCGATAATCTATAACACTCAAAATATCCTTTTTATCTACTGAAACCATTTTGTTTAAAGTATCTTGAATCGAAACACGACTTATTAAAACATCTGGAATCAGAATTTGATCAAACATAAAAATTAAAAAAAACTAGCAAATATGAATTATTTCGTGGTTTCAACATATTTGGATGGAATTTGGATATGAAAAATTTGTTGAATATGTTGAAATCATCTCCAATCCCGAGATAGTTGAAATTGAAGAGGCTAATGATAGTATTCTTAGCTTGAGAAGCGAAAATATCCACATGTTTTTTAGTTATTTAATCAGGTTATTGAGATCAGGCGTAATTAATGAAAAAATGAATAATTTATTGATTATTATGATTAAAGATACTTTTGATATAACACACTATGCATCTTTGGATGCTATCAGACGAGATTGGTTTTCATATGAGTTTTCTGAGATAAAGACTTCGATAAAAGAAGTATTATTACTATCTTTATTATCTTCTAGTAGTATCCAATGTCTGGCTGCTGCTGCTATTGCCAATTTGTTGGTTATTGAAGAGCATCAATGGAACACAGTATTTTTTGATCTTTTAAACATGAATACTAATAATGAGAATTCTGTAACTTTTGGAATTATACAAACATTGGTTGAAATATTTCGAACAAACGCTCTGAGTCCGAAAATAAAACCACATGAGATGCCAAATGGGATACTTCAGTGCTATGAATTAATATATGAGGTTATATCCCATAATATAGCAGATTTATTAATGGTTGCCATTGAAGCTTATTATTTATTTGTTCAAAGGCTTCCATTCTTCTTTCTGGATGATATAAATAGGGTTATTGACGTTTTGAACAGTTTCATGATACTATTACCAAATGCAAATATTGAAATTTATTCAAAGATTCATGATATAATTTATGAACTCTCAATTGGGTTTTATTCTAGATCAGATGAGTTTTTTGAGCATATTTATACAATTGCGTACAATGGATTGTTTTGCTCATATTGGGAATTTCTTATTATATCAATAAAGTTTTGGAAAAGAATAGCAAAATATGAATATAAGCAAGTCATCCTGAATGTCCCTTCCTTTTATGAACAGAATAATCTATTAGTGCCTAGTAATCTGCCATTGAGTGATAGAAATAATAGTAGATTTAAGTACCAACAACTAGTAATAAAATCTATTAACACCATTATTGATCCAATCTATGAGTCTTTTCTTTTATTTGAATCCTCTCTGCAAAATACTAAAGACACAATAATTCCCAGTATTTCTCTGGCTTCATCAAAAGCACTTGGTTGGATTTTTTCATTATGGTCTTCTACTGATTTATTGGAACACATGATTGGATATTTTGAAAATAATATTGGTATCGATTCGATAAATTGTATTACTTCAGCTTTATTTTCGATTCGATCACTCTTTTTAGTTAATCGGTATAATATCATTGAGCCATATGTTTTGAAAATCGTACCAATTCTATTTGATTTCATGAAATCTAATAATCCTAGTATAACAATAGTATCAATGATCGTTATGAAACCAATGATTAAACGATATTCATCTGTTATTATAAGGATTTCTACTTTTTTGGGTGAATTTTTAGATATTGCTGAGAAATTTGGTCGCTTATCTCATGACAATCCCTCTACTTGGATGGTTGTTTTTCATTATTCCATTGAACTGATGGGCAAGATTTTACTTAAATCCAGGGTTGTTCTTTTTAAGAACCCATCCATCTATGAATCATATCTAGATTATATTTCTAGAATGATAAGCCTTCACGAATCAAGTACAGAAACAATTAAGAGTCTGTTTAATGCATTATCATATTTATTCTCAGTTTCAAATGAGAATTATTGGAATGATATCAAAATTTTTTATATTGATCAGCTTAATCAAGCTATGAACTTAATGATAACATTCGATTCTGATTTGGTTCAAAAAATACCCTCCATTTTGAATCTTGGAACTCGGATTGTAGGGGCTACGAAACAAATTTGGAACAGAGATGATATTGATGGTGCTAGCAATATTATTTTCCAAATCCTGAACAAAGAAGATGTTGAGATTTATTGTGAGGCAATGCTCCTCTTTTCTGCAATGATACTACAATTCAGGGAACTTTTTATTCCTAATGCAACAACTCTAATCAATCGAATTCAGCATGCAATGTATTCTCAGAATCCGCAACTGATAGGAATAGCTTCAATGACTTTTGGAGATTTGGTGCAATATACGGGTGATTGCATTTTTGATGAGATTATAGAGCCTGTTAATTATTTAATGAATTTATTAGAATCATCAAATGAGGAGATGCTTTCTTTTTATCACCATAATTTAATTACTGCAGTGTCTTCATGTATATGTGGTTTAAAAAACAATTTCCTGAACGACATTTATAACCGATTTATGAATCATATAGGCATTTTATTTGAGTATAAAGTTGATATTATTACTTCAAAAAAGGCTGAATATAGGAAAAAAATAAGCTATGATGCTTTAATGGCTTTAAACTGGATTACCAAGAGGGTTGATTCAATTATTTTGGAAGAAAATGGATATATTGAATGGATTAAGAAGTACTTAAAAACTTTTTTGATTAACCTAAGTTCACAAATTAATTTTGGCAATTCCCTTTTAAAGTTGATTGATGACGGTATTCTCTTTAGCATTGTCACTTTAGCTAAAGAATTGGGGATTATTTTTGGTAGCAAGGGGAAAATTAACGTGTTCATTAATAATAGGTATGTAAGCAAGTTCATTGATTTGGCAAAGGCGAGTCAAAGATTGGATCTTAGGGAAGAGGCCAAAATAGCTGAGAATATTATTAAGAAATGCTGATATCTCAAAAGAAATATTATTATCAATCAGTAGGGCTCTTTATTTGTTTGATGGCATCAATAACCGATTCGTATGTCGAAATTGCTGCAGAAAACACTCCAAATATTGCAAATAAAAAACATAGAATATTAGTCCAATGAAAAGCTTTTCTATTGGAAGATTTCATCCAAATCCATGGAGGAAACACAAAGTTTCCGAGGCAGCCCCCAAGAGCCCCTCCTACGGCTAATGCAGGACGAACATTTGGGAGAAAGATGGCTACTGATACAGGTATCAAAGAAACTAAAAACACCATCACCAGTCTTTTCCATCCTGTAACATCGATTGGGTTTTCAATTTTAAAGATTTGACGACTATATGTGGAAAACACTGTCATCCCGATTACTGGGTATGATGCATTCACCACAACAAAAAAGCAAGCTCGAACAATAATCGTGAGGACCGATTTACTGGGGAAACTCTCCAGTAAAACTGGTTGAACTTCATTCCCAAATATTAAATATCCAATAATCCCTGGAATAGCCACACACAGAAGAGAAAGGAAAAATGTCCATCCTACAATAATGGACCTCTTATTCCTACTTGGAAATGATAGATTTATAATTGGGATCACAACAATAGCAAGAGAGAATGTTAATGAATAAACTGCTAATGCATTAAAAAAACCAGAATTGATACTACCTAAATAAACTGTATGGTGTATTCCTTGTTTTGGAAGTATCAAAACCCCCTCATAAATCATAAAAACAATAAAAAGCCAAAGGCAGAAGATAGAAAATGTGGAAAAAATAGATAAGAAAGACACATTTCTTGGTATTGTCAAAGCAACAGGAAAACATATCGAATATATAAGAACTAAATACTTGTATTGTTCGCTATTGGATTTAATCTTCAAACCACCAAATTCCAACCATGATTGAAAAGTTTTTACACCAATAATAATGTATGCTGTCATCGCTGCAATACAGAACAATGTTGAAGATATTCCAAGGATTCCTGAGGCTGTTTTTCCAAGCACTCTTGATGTCATTCCTTCAAAACTCTTAATTGAGAACTTAAACTGAAGATGAACAACCATTATTGTTGCCACAGTACTTAAAGATGCAACCAAAAGCAATAAACAATAAGAAGGTATAAAACCACAAAACCTGAAAGAATCGGAAATGCCTAAAACACCAGCCCCCATCAAAGTATTTAACAAATTCATAACGGAAGGAAAAACACTCACATATCTAACCTTTATATTCTCCATTGTTATTGTATTATCTGTTCTATCAAAAGAAATGGCGCAGTCTGGCTCATGAATGGGCTCATAACCATCCATTTTTATATCAAATATCGTCGTAATTTTACATACCCCGATTCAAGGTTTTTTTATTCATTGAGGAAAAAGCTTTGTTTAATTATGGAACTTGGATTAATGAATAGGTGTGTTTTTTGGGGAAAGATTTTTCCTATTTGGGGAATTCTTTTTCATAAATTGGGGAATCAATGTTTTTGGAAACCTTGTTTTTTTGACACTTGAAATTAATAAATTTGATTTCAAACAAATATATTTTCTGGGATTATACTTTTCACATTATTATATAAAAAAAGAGCTGAAAATTTATTACTCGATTGAGACGTGGTACATTCTGGCTTCTTCAAGTTTTTTGCTTGTTTTATACCTATGAAATTTAATGGCATTTCTTTGGTGAGAGAAGAATCTTTCAACAGAAGCTTCAGAACTTGGAACT
>Ga0209639_1001263_pt1 | contig 26545 bp, 26 predicted proteins | sample EPASupsiteHSE605_FD_187268 | JGI IMG/M metagenome (GOLD analysis project Ga0209639, IMG submission 187268) | Bioremediated contaminated groundwater from EPA Superfund site, New Mexico - Sample HSE6-05 (SPAdes) (version 2) | ecosystem: Environmental > Aquatic > Deep subsurface > Groundwater >... | reverse complement strand
TACTTCTTTACTTCTTTCATACTTGCTAATTTAACCTCTTTTTCCATTTTTTATCTCCTGTTTTCTTTCTATGAAAACAGGAAATTTCTACTTTGTTAAAAGAGGAAATTTTTGCTTTGCTGTAACATTTGTTTACATATAAAGTTAGAATTCATCCTTTCGATGGTAATTTTTGAAAAGTTTTAAATATATTTTAGTCATGGAAATTAGTTGAATCATAATGTGTACAATGGTCATGGTGATATTTATCACCGTTTCTATATCCTATACCAGCTCTGTAAGCTGATACAGAGTACAACAACGGCAATATTGGACCTATCCATTTTAATCCTGAAATAAAACCAATCGAAGTAATGTCATCAATATGTAGACTTAAGTCAAGAACTTCTGGATGTCTTTCATAATTAAGATCTTTAAACATTGAATTAAAACCATGATGCCTATGTATATTTTTATCAAACGCAGGATTAATGAGGTTTTTACCTATAAAATTGGCTATAGCATTTCCTGCTACCAATCCAACCCCTATTACTCCTGCCAGCATTGCTGTAAATCTAGCTGCTTTTGATTTTACATTGAATTTGTTCATCAATAACAAGGCAAGACCTGCCCCCACATTGCACAAAAAGATATTATTCAAATATTGATATGAACCTTCCTTGATCTTGTCCGGCAATTTTTTCTTCCAGTTCTGTTTTGTTAATTTATCTCCAACAATACCTCCTGTTATGCCTCCTATCACAGGAATCAAACCCAATAGGGATAATTGCCCAAGTTCTGCAAAAGGACTGTGATTATGAGGATCAGGAATCACTTTTTTTAAAAGGTTTTCTCCTTTAAATTTATTTTTTAATCCTTCTGATAGATCTCTTACCTCTAATAATTTTAGTATTTTTCCATCTTTTACCTTATTAACAAGGCTTTTCAGCTTATCATCTGAAACTCTGGTTAAAACTTCTTCAATATCGTGTTTATGCAAATGAGGAAGCTCTATTAATCCTTCAAATATTTCTTTCCCCTTGATTTTAAGTCCTCTTGTAGCAATAAGAGCTGAAGTAACAGTAAAAGTTAGCACGGAAAAATTCTGAATTAATCGATTTTTTCTATCTTTTTCAGGTGATTTATATGTATCGTATAATCCATAAGCAGCAGCTCCTGCTGAAAGGACAAGAGGAACAGTGTTGTAAAGCTTTTTAACCAGAGCAGGCTGATCTAAATATTTGCCAATTATATTTAATTTAGCGGTTAACATGGAAAGCTCCTGCATGACTAAATTAAAAAAAGATTCCAATATAATCTAACTTATACTATAATAATTGCAAATGCAAACCATTTGCAATAAGTTAATATTCTGGTATTTTTAAGTATGTTTTTATTCAGATTTATAAATTGATCAATAAAAATTCCAAAGAAACAACGTTTATAGTAAAATATGTACAACAAATCAAGTTTGAAATACTTGAAGAAAATAAGGAGATTAAACAAAATGAGTTTTGAAGACATTACCTTGCAATGTATGGATTGTGGTTGTGAATTTGTTTTTAGTGCAAGTGAACAGGAATTTTATGCATCAAGAGGACTTACAAATCAGCCCAAAAGATGTAAATCTTGTCGTAATGCAAGAAAAACTTCACGTAGGGGTGGCTATGGCGGTGGAGGTTATTCACAGAAAAAAATGTATGACGCAATCTGTGCAGGTTGTGGATGTCAAACCCAGGTTCCATTTCAACCTACAGGCGATAGACCTGTCTATTGCAGAGATTGCTATAATAAAATGAAAGGTTATTAAATTGTTAGGAAGTGACGATTTATTAGAATTAAAAGGATTCAGAGCTTCTAAAAACAGGAAAGCTGTTCTTGAGATTCTTGAAAAATCAAAAACTCCTGTAACTATCGATCAAATCTATAACAAGCTTAGAAAGAAAAACGAAAACGTCTCTCTTTCTACTATTTACAGGATTATGGAAAAGCTAACAACAAATAATATAACTACTAAATCCATTGTTATGAATGATAATAAAGCTAGATATGAGTTAATCAGGAATAATCATAAGCATTATATCATTTGTACAAAGTGTAATCAAATGATTCCAATAGAAAATTGCCCTATTAATGAACTTGAAAAAAATATTTCAAAAACTTTGGGCTTTAATATCACTGGTCATAAGCTTGAACTCTATGGTGAATGTAGTAGTTGTAGTAGATAACTGATCAAAATAAATAGAATATTACATAAACAGGGTTATCTTAAATTATATCAGTTAATAACAAGGTCATGCCTTGCTTTTTAAAGACTACTGTATAACTCCAATTTAAGTGCGATTCGGTTTAGTAGTTGTTTTAGTTCCAAAAAGTATAATTAAAACAAGAATAATCGCTATGCTAATAATGACCTCGATCCTCTGAATTCTCGAAGCAAGATTGCCAATGGCAACAAGTTTTTGAGAATTTATGAGTACTATCCCTGCCAAGCTGGCAAGAGGTAGCATAGCAACACTATAATTTTTGACAATATCAAAAATTGGTCCTGCAATTGCAAGAATAAGTGCTGATACGGATAAGGCAATAATTAATGATCCGGTTGCTTCAGCATGAATCAGATAAGCTGCTAATAATGGCATAACTAACGCTGAAATTATCAATACAAACGGATTAAAACCTTTAAATAATTTGCCATATATTGCAGCAATAGCTAATATCACAAAAGGCAAAGTTAGCAGGATTATCAAGAATAAGAAATGAATACAAATTAAAACCAAAAGTTGTATTAGCAGATGGAGAGTTTTGTGCAGATAAGGTTGTAAAACGACTTACTGATTATGGTATACCCTTTGTATTTAGATAGAAATGCAACAGAAAGTTATCAAATCAACAGATAAAAATTAGAATACCAAGAGGATACGGAAGTTCCACAGGTAAACTAAAAAATCATACAAAAGTAAAAATATTCAGAAGGCAAAATCGTTTCTTTGAAACAAACAGAATGCAATTTAAAATGGAAGATGTAGTCAGACTGTATAAAATCAGGTGGAAAATAGAAGAAACCTTCAGAATATTGAAGTCTGTAATTGGTATAAATCGCTGTCAGCAACACTCAATAAAGGCTCAGGAAATTTTTCTCTGGATATGTATGATAACATTTTCCTGTTTAGAGAGAATACGAACTGATTTAGGCGATTCTATCTATAAAACCAAATCAAATGTCATCTTTCAGAATGCTAATATTGACACTTCAATTCTGAATGAGGTTTTAGCTATGAATTAAAAATCAGGAAAAAATTCTTCGGCGACGCAAAGGCGGTGGCTAAGAATTTTTTCTGCTGTCCTTACAATAAATCTTCTTCTTTAGACAAAATTTTGTTCATAATACTGTATTCTTCATAATATTTTTCAGGTTCTTTTGTGGCTGACCTTACTATATTTTCAACTTTTACAAATGCATCAACAATATTAGAGTCAAATTGTGAACCGGCACAGCGTTTTATTTCTGCTAAAGCAGTTTCATGAGGCAGTCCTTTTCTGTAAGACCTGTCTGATGTCATTGCATCATAGGTATCGGCTATAGCAAGAATTCTTGCGGCAAGCGGTATGTCTTCTCCTTTTAATTTTTGAGGATAACCGTAACCATCCCATCTCTCATGATGACTATTTAACCAAAAAGCTACTTCACTGAGCCTTTTAATTCCATTAAGTATCTTCTTTCCCCTCTCGGGGTGTAGTTTAACAATATTAAATTCTTCATCCGTAAGTTTACCAGGCTTACAAAGAATATTTTCAGGAACCCCGATTTTGCCAATATCATGCAAAAGTCCTGCAGTCTCGATTTCACCGGTAAATTCTTCATCCAAATTTAATTCTTTGCATATAATCAGTGAAAATAAAGTTACCCTGAGAGAATGACCGTGTGTGTACGTATCTTTGGCATCAAGTGCACTGGATATTGATTTTATTGTTGTAAAAAATAATTCCCTCAGATCAAATAAGAGAGCTTTTTTGCTTGCGGTTAATTCATACGCATTAATGCCACTTTTCACAACATCTTTTAATTCTTCAGGATTAAACGGTTTGGTCATATACTGAAATAAACCGCATTTATTAACGCCGTCAATCATTGCATCAACGTCACTATAACCTGTTAAAAGCATTCTTATTATATTAGGATACAAATTTACAGTTTTTGACAGAAATTCTGTTCCTGTCATATTGGGCATTCTCTGGTCACTGAGTATTAACGAAATATTTTTGCCCTCTTTGGAAAGAATATCAAGAGCCTGATGTCCATCTGGGGCAGTAAGAATATTATAATCACGCCGCAGAGTTCTTTTTAAAAGCTGAAGATTGTCTTCTTCATCATCAACAATAAGTATAGTATGTCGTAACCTTTCCTTAGCCACTTGAGTTAATATATATTGACACTTATTTATTTGCTCACTTATAGATGTTTTTTCAGGCTGTGCCATTTTCCACTCTTTTCTATCAAATAGTTCATACTTTAACTATCGGGACATTTTTTAAATTCTTTATAGGATTTTATTAAAATTGTTAAAATTCTTAAAATTTTACTTGTATTCTATATATTTAGCTCTCTTTCTTTTTATGCAATAAATTGTCATTTTTGAACATTTAAAAACTATCGTATTAATATAAAATAATTCTATAATATTTTTTAAAATAAAGGAATTTTAATTTAAGATAAATAAACAGCATAATTTGAAAAAATACTGCGAAAAGCTTTACTAATAACTGGATTCGCTATAAAATAAATTATTTTTGTATAATTACAGGGATTATGCAGTAAATTGTCAAAATACTTGATATGCTTATTTTTTAGAAGAATAAAAAATTTAAAAATATTTGTGAAATCGAACCGCAAAAACTTTTAATTTGCTCCATCAGAAAGCTTATTATACAAAATTATCAACTTATAAAACTGCTCACCCTTTCGGGCTGGAAAACTTTTTGCTGTATTAATCGCTCATAAGAGAGTCTAATAAACAGTTTTATAGCTCCAATTTTACCCAAACTTACACTCATATTGATACTTTTATTATTAAAATTCAAAAAAAGAAGTGGATAAAAAGAAGAACTTATTTGTCAAATCGAAATAGAAACAAAATAGTTGGCTGGGATAAGGAGTATAAGTTTGGGTAAAATTTTCGCAAGAAAACTGTTTAAAGACTCTCTAATGCGCTTTGTGTTAGTTTGTGACTATATTTCAGGTATATATTGTATACTGAAATTATTGATTTTGTTTGTTATAAAAACAGTATTGAAGCTAATAAAAGGTAAAAGTACCTGCTAACGATGTTTTTTCTTCTTTTTATAACAGATTTTACAGGGACGGGCATGATAGATATTTATTGCACGAAGCAATGTTGTATGTATACAGGCTTTTTTGCATCTTTTTCCAATGCTGCAGGTCATCTTGTGATAGACATGTTTTTTTATATTAACTATTACAGTCTGATTTTGCTGATTCTGCGCAAAAGTTATTTCCGCACAACATACAAAAAAGCAAAAAAATGCAACAAACATATATATAAGTATCTTTTTAAACATAATGGCATGCCCTTATAGTCCAAATAATTATAAGAATATTTACCATAAACATAACAAATACGCCAACAAGCTTTAAAATTTGCAAGTAAGGACAGCGGAAAAAATTCTTCGGCGACGCGAAGGCGGCGGCTAAGAATTTTTGTAGGCTGCTTCTTGTCTATCAAGATTTCACAAGTAATAAAAAATGCGTAAGTATTTTTTATTACGTCCTTAATTGCAACTTGGTATTACACAAAATGTTGCTTTCTTGAAGTTTTGCTGTAATCTTAAAATTGTAAAACAGTAGCAATTCAGGTTAAAAACTTGTACCAAACATTCATATTTTCCAAACTACCGCATATATTGGTGTTATTATTTAAAGTTCCGGTAAAAGTGTATCCCATCTTTGAAAAACAAATATTCATTCCGTAAGAAACTGATCTGGCAATTGTGTAAGATGTTTTTATATTCCGCTTTTCTGCATCCTTTTCCATCTCATTTAATAAATAAACTGAAAAATTGTTTCCGTAATATTCAGGCAATGTTGCAAAATCTGTCATTTCGGTATTTTGTGAGTCCAAGTCCATCTCAGAAGAAGCAATAGCTACGATATTATTACTTTTCCATATTCCAAAATAATCAACATTTTTATGCATGGTTTCCAGAATATAATTCGGGTCAAAAATGGGAAAAGGATAACTCTCAAAGACTTTTTTATATAATTGTACCATTTTTGTAATATCATTAACTTCTGGCTTTTTAAAATAAAAACCTTCTTTTAATTCTATTTCCTGTTTCATTTGAGTTTTTAATGCTGTTTTCAGCACATTTTTTATCTCTTCCTGATTTTTAACGGAACTCCTGTCGGAAGAAAAGTATTTTGCCATAAAAAAAACATCATCCGTTCCATAATAAAAATTAGGAATATGTGCTTCAATAACATAATCATCATCGAGAAAAAGTTGTTTTACGCTATAAGGTACTTTTGCAAAGATTTTTTTATAATTGTATTTTGATACGAGTTGTTTAAACAGTGAAAAAATATCAAAAACATCATCTTTGCAGAGTTTTATTAAATATATACGATCATTTGCTTTTCCATGTTGCAAAATTGATTTTCCAATTCTAATAATCGAATCAGTCATCTTTTCTTCTTTCAATTCTTTCTGTCTCATTTGGAATTAACGATATTGATTTATCAAAATCAGCCAGTAATTTTTTGATTCCAACAGGGTCGTATTTTTCAGGTTCTTCCATTTGCAGATATAAATTACATTCATTGCAATTCAAATCACAATATTTATGCTCATATTGATCAGGCTCTTTATATGTAGTGATAATTCCTTCAAAATTTCTTAAAACAACCTTGTTGGCAGACCAGGAAACAAGATAGTTTGGCATAATAGGAATTTTCCCCCCGCCAGCCGGCGCATCAACTACAAAAGTAGGTATGGAAAATCCGCTTGTATGACCTCTTAATCCTTCAATAATTTCAATCCCTTTACCTATTGGGGTTCTAAAATGAGATAATCCAACAGTAAGATCGCATTGATATAAATAATAAGGTCTGACTCTGTTTTGTACTAATTTTCTTACAAGTTTTTTCATAATCTGAGTACAGTCATTTATTCCCGCAAGTAAGACTGATTGATTTCCCATAGGAATACCTGCATCAACCAATTTATCCAGAGCTTTTGAAGATTCAGCAGTTATTTCTCTCGGATGATTAAAATGTGTATTAATCCAGAGTGGTTTATGTCTTTTTAACATTTCAACCAGAGAATTGGTTATACGATAAGGAAGAACTACAGGAACTCTGGTTCCTATTCTTATAATTTCAATATGCGGTATTTTTTTAAGTTCTGTTAATATCCAGTCAAGATATTCATCGGATAGCATGAATGGATCACCGCCTGATAAGAGAACATCTCTTACAATAGGAGTTTTTTTAATATATTCAATGCCTTTTAAAATATCTTGCCTGTCTGGAATGAAATCAATATCTCCGACTTTCCTTTTCCTTGTGCAATGCCTGCAATACATGGAACACTTATTACTAATATGGAAAAGGACTCTATCAGGATAACGATGGGTAATTCCTGTTACAGGGCTATCTTTATCTTCATCAAGAGGATCTTTCATATCATCATCACTAATATTTAATTCCCTGATATCAGGGAAAGCCTGTCTGAAAATAGGATCATTTCTGTAATTATTGGCTTGAATTAATGATAAATAATATGGAGTGACAGACATTGGAAACTTGTCAACAACTTTTTGAAGCCCACATCGTGTTTCTGTATCAAATTTTATACCTAAAAGTTTCTCAAAAGTATCAATATCACGGATAGAATGCTTTATTTGCCATTTCCAATCTTCCCAATCCTGAAAATTTGTCTTTGCTTTAACAGTTTTTATTATTTTATTTATATTTTTGATAATAATATCCTGTCTTTTCTTACTTTTTTCCATAGATAATCCCCCCTATTCTTAATAAATGCTGAATTTTAAAAGCTATAAAAGCTATCTATGCGGTATTATCCAAGCAGATTTTGACTTATAAATATATTATACACCATAAAGCTTTAATTTGGAAGCTTTAGGAAGTTTCTTTAGCCGGTAAGGGTTTCAAGAGTACTGAAATGGCGAATGACTATCATAACCGCATATTGTAAGTTATGTTTCTGCGAAATAATAAAAAAATACGAGAGTTTCTTGATATCTAATCTTTTTCAAAATTATTAGTAAATATCCAGAAATTCCAGTAAAAAAGGATTATTACAGGAATTTCAGAAGACAAAATAAAAATTTAAAAATTATAAAAAATAAAATTTAATTTTCAATACTAAAGCTATATTACAAATAAGTGTTACTGGTTTTCAACAGCGCTTACAGCTCTGGATGAATTAACAGCAGGAGTTACCAGAAAATTGGAATTAAATAGACTTCCTGCTTTATTATATTGCCATTCTTCTTTTTCTAATAGATTATTAAAATAATCATTCAATAATTTTCTTACTTGCAAGTATAGCAGTTAATTTTTTAATGTCTTCTTTTTGTTTTTTAATAATATCAAAGAGATCATCAATAGATTGGTGTAAATCTGCGCTTATAGCATCGACAATGTCAATTTCAGGTAATTTTTTCATAACAAATAATCCCAATTTTTGTTAATTGTGATAACATAAACTTATAAACAAAAGGCCGGTTTTATTCGTAAAGCCATAGGTTGGGTCAAATAATTTGACCCAATAAATAGAGTTAGAAATAAAAACCCCGGAGCCTGAACCTGAACAATTCAAGCCCCGGTTATGGATAGTCCTGCTTTTTTATTTCAGGATTATCAAAAGGGTACTGCTGACTGACCAACATTAAACATGTTGATTAATCATGCAACCAGATAGAACCTATTGTCTGGAATTCAGGGTCATTCTTTAAGGTACATCCAATATACATCAGTTTGAGAAATAAGTCAAGAAGAATTTTAGCGAATAGTAATAAGTTGGGAAAATGTCGATAGTTGCTGAAAAAATTACCAATAAATTAGAGAGAAAAAATTTAACTCGTTATGAAGCAGGCAAACTTTTAAAGGTAAATTTGCAAAGCTTTTATCATATGGTGAATAATGAAAGACCATTTACTGAGAAGGTAATTAAGAAGATATTACCAATTTTAGAAGTTTCAAGAGAAGAATTTGAAAGCTGGATTGTAGCTGATAAATACTCAAAAGAAGTCCTGCAAATTGCCATAGAAACTAAAAAAAATAGTAGGATGGGCTGTCAGCCCATCAAAAAAATACTGACAATGAAACTTGATGAAATCTTACAATCAAAAAATCTTTCCAGAACAGCATTAAGCAAACTAACAGGAAATTCCCAAAGCGGACTGAATCGTGCAATCACAGGCAAAGAAGCACTTTCAAAAAAACTGATGCAAAAAATCTCAACAGCTCTGGAAATTCCCGAAAACGAAATCCAAAGCTGGGTCATAGCAGACAAATACCCGTTAAAAGTTCTGGAACTGGCTGTTAATATAAAATAATCAACTTATGAAGCTATCTTGCAGATTTCATAACAATAACAACAATTTATATGTATTAGGCTTCTGCACAATTATTTCGGTCTCTAGGAATATTTTATTTTTTGCATGTAAAGTTTATTTAAGGTAGCGGCAAATTTGCGTTTAAAAAATCCAGATTGTGGAAAAACATGTATAACTGGCGAACTATCCTCCTTCAATCCTTCTCTCTAATTCCTCTCTCTAATATGTGGTAGACTTAAAACCGGATTTTTCCGGTTTTTTTTTGTGAATTTTTTGTATAATTAATATTTATAGAGAGAAATATGTTATTTATGAGAAAAAATTGCGAAAAAGGGAAAATAGGAGAAAGTATTGCCGAAGAATACCTGACTGGCAAAGGTTTTCAAATTATCAATAAAAACTGGCGTTATTCACGGCAGGGAGAAATTGATCTTGTTGCAAAAGATAAGGATACACTCGTTTTTATTGAAGTAAAAGCCAGAAGCAATATTAACTTTGGATATCCGATTGAAGCAATTAATTCTCAAAAGATGAATAAAATCAGGACTCTGGCAGGGTTTTATTTAAATGAAAATAAAAATATTAAATTTAAAAAACTAAGATTTGATGCTGTTTCTGTTATTCTAGGAGAAAATCCCGAAATAAAGCATTACAAAGATATTTACCAGTTTTGATACCGGATTTTACGATCTGTACCCGATAACAGTTGATACTGCATTATCCCTGCTGTGAGAAACACTTATTGTCCAATTTGTTATACGATTTTCTTCTTCAAGTTTTTTAGCTTTTCCGGCAAGTTTTATACAAACTGCCCCTTTTTCGTCCCGCAGAACTTCAACATCTTTCCAATCAATCCCTTTATTCCAGCCAAGTTTGTTTACTCCAACTCCTAAAGCTTTTGCAACTGCTTCTTTTGTCGCAAACCTGACAGCCAATCTTTGGGATGTTAATTTGGACTTTTGCGTACAATAATTTATTTCACTACGGGTAAAAACTTTATCAAGAAACTTTTCGCCAAATTTTTCATAACTCTCGGCAATTCTGCTTATTTCACAAATATCCGTTCCTAGAAAAATTTTCATGTATTATTCTCTGATCTTTTTAAAATTCTTTACTTCCGAAAAGTGACAGGATGAAGCAGAATTAGTTATTTTTTGCCTGTTAACCGGTGTTTTTGATAAAATGCCTGATTCCATGCCATTCAGACCAACAATAGAATATAAAAACTCTTTAACCAATTCTGTTTTATCATCAGTATCTGCATATTTTAACATTTCTACTGCAGAATGGACTTCTTTATTTTTATCATACCACCTGTCACTGCTAATTTTGTTATTATTACCTATATTTTCAATAAATTCATCAGTTTCAGGATATTTACTTTTTATAAGCATTTGGATAATATCTGCAGCAAAAAAATTTCTTGTTTCTTCATCGAGCTTTTCAAGAATATTTACTATAAACCTGAGTCTGTTATCTTTATCATACCAGCGAGTATACTGCATCAAACATACCCCAACAAATATCATAATTTTTATTTACTATTATATATAAAGAAAACTGAAGTTAGCATAAATAAAAGTTTTATTTAACAAAGGGTTACAGTTTAAATGCCTATAACCTGATTTGTTGCAGTTATAGTTGCATTGATACCAGATTTTAAGTCTCATACCAAGTTGCAATTAAGGATGTAAAATAGCAAAAAATCTGAAATTGGTATGTGCGGAGCGGGAGTGTTAAATACAATATGCCGCTAATTTGATATTTTTCAACAAATAAAAATAGCTATGACAAGTTAATGCATAGCTAGATTAGGGATATGTGTATCGTCGTCTTCTAAGGAGTATGTATATATGTTAACAGTAGAACTTAAGTATGACATCATTCACACTTATGATTTAGATTGTAAAATATCCTACAACTAAAGTATAATGACAAATTTTTTAAAAGCATTGTATTTGGCTTGATAATGATAAAATTATTCCAGGGCATGGGTTTGGGATAGAGAATGAATGAATTTGCATAAAACTCATATAACATTAATAATTTGTTCGCTTTTTACCGGCGGCATTGCTTCAGTTTTTTTACATTTAACTCTCTGGTATGTTGTGCTGTGTTTGTTTGCATTGTCTATTTTTCTGTTTAAAAAACTTATTTCCTGCAAATTGGCTTTAGCCTGTCTGATTACAATTGCATTTTCGATATTTTACACGAATTTTAGAACGCCAGAACCGGATTATCTTGCGCAAATTGCTCCGACTAATGCTACTTTAAAAGGTATCATACTTTCTCAGCCCAAAATCGATCCTGCCTATAAAGCAAAATTTGAACTTAAAGTAGCATCAATCAGGAAACATTCCCGCTGGAAACCCTTGCAGGCTAAAACACTTGTTACTTTGTATGATAAAAACGGAACTTTTAAAAATATCAAGCAGGGTGATACCGTTGAAATAAGGGGCAGAATAAAAAAGCCTTTCAAGGCAACAAATCCGGGACAATTTGATTATGCTTCTTATCTCAAGAATTCTTATATATTTACAATAACTTCTACCGGCATAAAGAACTTAAAAAGTGTAGAACATCCAAAAAATGGGATATGGTTTTTTATTCAGCGGTCAAACGAATTTAGGGACAGCATTATAGCAATTCACAGTAAATTTATTAAATCTCCAAAGCTTGAAATACTTGGAGGAATCGTTTTTGGTAATTATGCCATTCCAACACCAAAAGACATAAAACAAAATTTTATTAATTCAGGACTTTTGCACCTGCTGGCGGCTTCTGGAATGAATGTTGCCCTGGTTTCGGGAATTTGGCTGTTTTTTGCAAACAGGTTAAAAGTGCCTTATAAAATGTCTATAATAATTGCCGCAGTATTAATCTTGATTTATTCAACCCTTACAGGGTTTTCGCCTTCTATTATCAGAGCGACACTGATGCTTGAATTTATACTTCTGGGTAAATTAATTGACAGACAGGCGGATAATATTGCACTGCTTGCTCTTGTTTGTTCAATGATGCTGATTTTTGATCCTTCTACCATAATCAATATAGGTTTTCAGCTATCGTTTATAGTTACATTCGGGCTTCTTGCGTGCACTACAGTATTGTTGGACAAAACAAAACCTGTTCCAACGTTTATTTCAGGAATAGTTCTGGTTCCTACCATTGCACAGATGTGGGCAACTCCTGTTCAGCTTTTTCATTTTAACAGTTTTTCAGTTTATTCTGTTTTAGCAAATATTCTGGTAACCCCATTTATCGGAGTTATAAGCTTTTTAGGTTTTGCATCCAGTATTTTGAGCGTATTACCGTTTGTTGGCGAAAAAATATGCTGGCTGCTTGATAAATGTGCAGAACCGTTTATTTCCCTACTTTTGTACATTTCCTGCCATATTGCAGCCTTACCGGGAGCTTTGCAGTATTTTGCCACTCCCGTGATTATATCTATCCTGATTTTTTATGCGCTGATTCTTGTTATTACTCTGCACATAAAACTTGATTTTCAAAAGAAGCAGCTAAATTTTGTAATTTTAGGGCTTGCCATTGTTCTAGTGCTGACAGTTTTTGCCGGTAACTTTAACAGAGAGTTGAAATTAACTGTATTTGATGTTAAGGAAGCTGATTCCTTGCTTATACAGACACCGGACAATAAAAGTTTTCTTGTTGATACAGGAAATACCGGAATAAAAGATTTTAATTCAACAAAAACAATAATTGTGCCCTATCTGAGAGACAATGGAATAAACAAGCTTGATGCGCTTATTTTAACACATCCTGACAGCGATCATATTGGCGGAACAGTGGATTTGCTTAAAAATATTGAAGTCAAAGAACTGATAGACAATGGTGAAAAATCTGATTCTAAAATTTATAAAGAAATACAGACAACTATCATCCAAAAACATCAATATAATGAACATATTCGCAAAAACAGAACTATATATAATAACGGTAAACTGCAAATTATAGCTTTCAGAAGAAGTGATAACTGGGCTAAGTCGTCAAATGACAAATCTTTGATCGTGTACATAAAATATGGCAAGATTTCGGCTGTATTAATGGGTGATGCAGAGTCAAATTCCCTTGATACAGTCAAAAAATTTGTTAAAACTCCGGTGAATTTGATAAAAATAGGACATCATGGAAGTTTTGATTCAGTAAATGATGATTTTATAAAATATTTAAAACCTCAAACTGCTGTAATATCAGTGGGTAAAAATAGTTATAATCATCCAGATTCAAAAGTAATTAATATCTTAAGGAATTATCACGTTAAAATATTCAGAACAGATAAAGATAACGCTGTTAATATCGAAACAAATTCCAACGATATGAAAATACAAACATTTACCCCCCGACATGATTAAAAACTTAGCCTGTCCAAGCGAAAAAAGCTTGACAATTCATTTAAGGCTCAATAAAATATAATTACGTTGATTTTAAGAATTATTTAAAGTCAGGCAAAGTTAAATATTGGGGCGTAGCCAAGCGGTAAGGCACCTGGTTTTGGTCCAGGCATTCGGAGGTTCGAATCCTTCCGCCCCAGGATATTAAAAGAGACTCCTTTAAGGAGTCTCTTTTAATATCCTTTTGGTTTAAAGCTGATAACCTTGGGTGAAATCGCGCGAGTATGCAGAGGAGCTTTCTTTGGAGCAAGCAAAACTTGAGAAGAGAAAGTCCGAAGACACGTTTATCGCGAACGAACAAGACGCTTTTGTCCTAAGTTTAAATCGGTGTGCATTGAGCACCCTGCACTTATTATTGAATGATATGTACCCTACCGGATTTTATATTTTTTTTATAATTATATTGCATTATAAATATATATATTGAGCCAAACAAATAACCTGCAATTTTCAATAAAGCAAGCACATATCCCCAAAACGCTCCAAGTTTATAATAGGGAGGATGATTATTTATCCTAAAAGTAAATAATGTATTTCTTACTGTCATATCAAAATACTCCCAAAATGAAATAACTTGTTTAATTTTTACACCATTTGATTCCAGCATACAGTATGGCACGTAGTGAATCACAAAAAATGTGATTATGGACATAATTATCAGGCTTATCAAAGACTCTTTTAGATGCAATTCATTATGTAATAAATTAGCTGTCAAATAATAACCGCAGAAAAGTATAAAACCAGTAATAATGGATCCAAAAGGAATTATTTTGTTTAGCGTAACAGCATATAGTGAAAAACCTGTTAGAACTTTTATATATCCTATAATAATTCCCAAAATTATTGACCAACCTATTCCGAAAGCCAAAGTCATTACATTATTATAATTTATATTCTTTCTATTAAACATAATTATGCCCTTTCTGTTAAAGAAGCTTACACTAATGTTCAGTATAAATTTTTTATAAAGACATAAATTGGGAGTTCACTTTATTCATAATTATTTCAATTATTCCAATTTATATTCAAATTATATATTTTATACTACTTATTTGTCAAATAAGAAATAAGGACGTAATAAAAAATACTTACGCATTTTTTATTACTTATGAAATCTTGATAGACAAGAAGCAGCCTACAAAAATTCTTAGCCGTCGCCTTCGTGTCGCCGAAAAATTTTTTCCGCTGTCCTTATTAAATCTGGTAGTCTGGTAAGGTGGAATATGGATCTCACCTTACCTATTTTGATAGGCAAAGTTTTTCCTGCTTATTTATTCCTGATCCGGCAAAATAGCTTTATCTATTACCATATCGTAAGTTTCCTTTGGAGAATTATTAACTGCATTCTGAATTTTCCCTGCTGCACCTATTGGCGTCAGGTCTGAAAATGCCACTGTTGTTTCATTATTATGTTCTAATTTCGGCACATTAGTATTATTTAGTGCTATAAAACCTGGTACAGAATTGTTATTATTAAAATTCTGTACAATAGATGTTTCTCCAATGGATGATACAGAAATATTTGTTCCAGCAAGGTAATTATTCTGAGTTGCACCTATTAACTTTAATGGAGTTGGTGTGACCAGTTTTAAACTTAATACACTTGCCGGTAAAACAGAAGTAGTATTAGTAGGAACAGTCAATACCTCTAATTTTGAATTAGTAACAGAAAAACCTTTTTGATTACTATAATTGCTTGTTTTGGTAGCTGTTCCGGTATAAGGAGTATATGACATTACGGGTGAAGCATTAACAAAATTATCATTTTTAACAGTAAAAGTTACACCATCATTTGTTATATAACTTATATTAGCAGCCGGAGTCCATAAAGGATCCATTAAAATACCGTTAGACAGCATTATTCCATTTGAAGTATTTATTTTAACGTTATTTTCAAATACAATCCCTTCTGGATGGGCACCGGCTGTTCTCTCAAAAGTCAGTGTTTTATTAGCTACAAAATTACTTATTTCACTATCACTGACATTTAAAGTTGATGCCATGAAACATCCGACATTGATTTTCGAACCTGCACTGAAAATAATACCATTCGGGTTAATCAGGTATACATTACCATTATAACCTTGCTGAGTAATGTTGCCTTTAATGTATGAAGGATTTACACCAGTTACTCTGTTAAATACAGATTGATTAGGTGCTGTAAAATTATATATTGCAGAGTATGTTTCCCCAATATTGTAAGAGCTAAAGTTAATTTTAGCCACAGGCTGTTCAACATTTACTACCATTGAGTTAGTACCAGCAGGATAAACAATTGTTGCACCGCTAATTTCTCCGCTAACGGGAACAGGCAACGACATATCTACTGCATAAGTTTTATTTATTGTAAAAAGAGAAGATAAAACTGTTAATGATGCCAGTAAAGTTATTTTTCCAACCTTTTTAAAATTAAGTCCAGTTTTAGTCATTTTTTATTCCTTTTATTAAAAAATTAAAATATATTTGATGAAATACTGAAGTGGAACCTTACATTTGATTGATCCTGATATCTATCTTTGCCGAGAGGAATACCAAGGTCAAGATTAGCTACAATATACTTTGTTAAAAAGATACGTAAGCCAACTCCCAATCCTTGCAGGAAATTTGTATAGTTGTCACTTTTACCCTGATGTATTGTATGAGTAAATCCCTGGTCATAGAATGTAGCAAACTGAATTCTGTTTTTAAGCTTTAAATACTTCATATCAGGCAGGTAAGGAATGTTTCTTCTCAATTCCAGATTTAAATAATATCCAACATCACCATAATTACATGCTTCTTTAAAACCTCTTACAGTGTTAGCACCACCCATTTCCAGCTGTTCTGCAGGTAAAAGTGCATTAGGTGAATATTGGCCGGTTAAAGTAAAAATTCCAACGGTCTTGTAAGGAAGACTTTGCAATCTGGTAATATTTTGCATCAGTTTAAAAAACTTTGGCGATCCAACACCATTTTGGGTAGGATCAGATGTTGCTCCAAGCCATGGAATACCTGTGCTGGCTTCAAATCTTGATATAAATCTTCCCGTACTATCATCTTTAACAGCATTTAATCCAAGTCTTAAAGGCCTTTCCCTGTAATGTTGAAATATATCAGATTCAAAAATATTAGTGGTAGAATTAATCATATCAAGTGATAAATCAGAATTAATAGTTATTTTATCATTTTTATAAATTGGTTGAATCAGTGTTGTATTAAAACGGTGAGAATGACCGCTAATATCATATTGCTTGTAGTCTCCTCCAAGCGCAACATTTGAATATCCATACCCAAACTGAATTTCTGTTCCATATGGTCCTAGTGGAAGAGTATAATTTGTACCAACTCCAAGTGTTCTTCTTGCAAGAATTGTAGTTGCTGATATTCTGTCGCCAAAACCGGTAAGATTGTTATATCCAACCCCAACAACACCTCTTTGTGTTCCAATATAATCACGTCCTTTGTTATCCCAACCCGGAGTAAAAGTTATCGGACATTTTTCCTTAACAGTTAACGTTAAATCAGAATCTTCAGAAGATTCTCCTTTTTGAAGTACGACTTGTCCTTTAAGATAATCCTTTTCATTTATTTCACCAAGAGACTTTCTCAAATTTCTGACATTAAAGAATCCATTTTCTTTCAGTCCATTGGATTTTAGGAGATTATTCTTTAAATAAGAAGTATTGGAATATTTATTTCCTTCGATAGTAATTTTACCAATTTTACCTTCTACTATTGCAATTTCAACAACACCATTTTTGATTTTTTGGGGTGGCAAATACGCAAAGCTGGTAATATAACCGTTATCGTTATAAAAACTAGTAATTTTTTTAATAATAACTTTTAAATCACTTAATGAAACTTGTTTTCCAATATATTCATCAGAAAATTTTCGGAATTCTGTATTGGTATAAAGTGTATTTCCGCTGTATTTAATTTCATTTAACTTAAAGGAATTACCTGTTGCTGCATTTGAAGGTTTTTCTTTCTTGGTTTTATAGATTAAATCTTTAAAACCTGATTGATTGTCAATATTTTCATTAATTTGAGCATTACTTTTATTAAGTGTACCTGCTTCAGTATTAGACGGTGGAATAATCTGCACCGCATTTGCACTTATTGTATTCGATGCAATAATATATATCAAAGCCAGTTTTAAAGCCTGTTTTATCATATCTGAATCTCCGTTCTGCGTTTTAAGTATTTTTTCTTCTTAAAACAAGTAGCCCGCCAATACCCAAAAAGCCAAGCAAAATCGATGAAGGTTCAGGAGTTGAAGCCATTGAATAATTAAAATTATCCATAGCAAAATAAATACCTTCGCTATCTTCACTTCCGGTTGAAGCTGTTTCAAATATTAATTTATTGATATTATTAAAATCAAATTTAACTAAACTAGGTGTATGACTGAGTATTACAGTCTGTGCATATACTAGGTCGCTGCCCTTGTAGCCTTTAACCTGAAGATTATATGGACTATCATAAACCAAAGTTAATGTGGCATCAATAAAATTAAAATTTCCACCAAGACTTGTTATACTGGCATTATCTCCCATAGAATTATATGCTACATAGTCACCACTAACTGCTGTTGAAAAATAACTGTATTTAGCATTTTTATTCTGGATTCCCCAATTATCATCCCAGTTTAATCCGCCATAATACCTGTTATCTGTCAGATCTTTAAAATTTACGTTACTGGCTGTTGTTGTCACATCATCAAAATAAAGAGTTTGCGCCTGCGTTGAAGACATTAGGCTAAAGTTTACAACTACAAGTAAAATTATTATTAAATATGATACAACTTTCATTCGCATCACTCCTGTGATTTTGTTACTAAATTTAATTTAATAATTATAAATAACTATACACACAATAAAAAACACTGTACAAAAAAAGTTGTTAAATTTAAATATAAAATATGAAATGTTAATAAAATACTTAATACTATGTTTATAATTTATTAAATATTTCAATTGTATAAAGCCCAAAAAACCACTGCAATTATTTCGGTCTCTTTCTGTATATGCAGTGGTAGTAAAGCTTGACTTTTTAATTGTATTCTGGTATACTAATACCAGAATACAATTAATGATAAAATAGGAGGTTGTATATGTTTAATATAAGTTATTCTGAAGAAAATTCAAGAAAGTATCCGTCTTGCAAAATTCATGGATACTGTTCGGAAGAAATCCTAAGAAATAAATTGAAAGAAATAACTCTTTATGGGTTATCTATATTTTCAAAAACTTCAAAAGAGTGCTTAAAATGATCATTGCTCCGAACATATAATGTTAGCCAGAACAGCTAAGAAGCTTGTATGTAAGAGTTTTTTCGGAATTAATTCTGAATTTAACACTTTTTTGCTTTCAAAGACTACTGTGTAATTTAGAAAAATTTTTTCTTATTGTACAGTAGTCTTTGTATGATAAACTTTTTAACCGGATAGGCTCTTATTTCTTTAAATCTTTAAATATAATTTTCTTAATATCAGATGCTTTCTCATCTATAGATAATAGTGTAATTATTTTTTGTTTCCACTTATACGCACTGTCTTCAGTAAAAAAATTCATTGATTCAAGACTTTTATAGTCCATAAGACCGCATGTCTCACTGTAAAATTTACCTTCAACTTCAACCAGTTTATAAAGAGCAATAAAAGAATTGAAAATATCAGCACGGTTTGGTTTAATGTGTTTCTTATAACGGTCATGGATATCCAGTAAAGGTACATTACTGATTAAAACAGTATATTTTATATAAACTGAGATTAAATTAATTAATTCTTCTGATTCGGAAGATGATAATGACATGCTTAACATGCAGTCTAATAAGGCATCAAGTTTTCTAATACTGTTTTTGTTTATACTTTCCCTAATTTTGTCAATAGCCTCAATGTATTTAATTGCAGAGTTTTTTCTGTCTATAAAAAAAGGATCATTATTTTTTTTATTTAAAAGATAAATAGTCCAGGTGCTGAACAACCCCAGAAATGTTCCAAACAATCCTAAAATTGCAAGTAAAGTAGTGAAATCAAGATGATGTTTTTTTAAAAGCCTGCTGACAACTGGAGGAAGCTTAATACCCGTATTAGAAATTAAAGGAACTTTATTACTGTTAATTTTGTCTTTGGGTGTTAATGTCAGATTATTTGAATTTAAAAGATTTTCTTTTTTATTATTTTTTACATCTGATTTAGTCTTTGTATCAGTTTTATTAGTTTGGTCATTCATGTTTGAATTTTCAAACAGTCCTGAATCATCTATATTTGATTGATTTGTAAGGCCAGAAGTATTGCCGGAAGTATCTTCAGTTGTGGTTTCAGTATTTTTAACCGTATAAACATCAGTATTATTGGTTGTTTTGATATTATTTTGAGTATCAACATCCTGTGCAAATGAACCCTGCAAAGGCAGAAAGATTATTATCAGTATAATTAATAATTTTAAGCGTTGATTATTCATAATCTCAAAAATCTCTGTGAAAATTTCTCTTAATATAATATCTTTTCAGATAATAATACAAAAAACAAGAAAATAAGATAAATTTAAACTCCCAGCTCTGCATACTGTATCCGATCTCATTTTAAAATCTGAAATTCATTTTGCAAGTGTACAAATGCCTTAATGATCAAATAAATACTCTTTAAAAACTCAATTTATGTATAAAAAAATGATCTTTTTAAAGCAAAGATCATTTTTTTAGGTTATTCAGATTGGAATTAATATTTAATTTTAACTTCTAATCTTTTGATTTCTTCTTTTAATTTTGTATTTTCTCCACTAAGTCTGGTATTTTCTTTCATTAAGTTACCAAATTCCTGATCCATAAGATTTTTAATGTCCTGTAATGTTTTTGTCATTTGATGTTCCTCATTTGATCTCTTATATAACATAATTAATACTTCATTATTTTATTGTAATACAACTATATTTCTTAATACCATTAAAAAATTAAAATTCCTACATAATTCTTATCATTTTTTATGCATAATTTCGTTTTTTCAGTACAAATATTATTAAGAAAAGTAGAGTTCTTCCACTTTATTTATAATGTTGTCCCAAATAAAATGCTGACTGACTATCTTATGAGAAATTTTACCCATTTTCTCAATTTCTTTTTGTGATTTGGCAAGAAAATATTGTATTTTACCGGTACAATCCTGAATATTATCAGTTTTAAAAGTTATTGCGCAGTTTTTATCATAAGCAATAGGTTCAAGATGTGGGCAAATATCGCTTAATATAAGTGGTTTTGAAAAGGACATTGCTTCAAGAACTGTTATCGGAAGACCTTCCAGTCGTGAGGCAGACAAATAAGCAAGTGAATTGGAAAAAATTTCAATTAAATCCTCACCATAGAGGTAAGATGTAAAAATAATTCTTTTATCATCTTTTGCAAGGTCTTTCAAATATGCAACATAATCATTAGTTCCTGCTGAATCTCCAACTATTACAAGCTTTTTAGCCGTTTGTAAATTTTTAAACGCTTTAATTAGGATATCAGGAGCTTTTTCAGGAACAAGTCTTCCTACAAATAGAAAATATTCGTTTTCTTCAAGGTTAAATTTCCCCTTTAACTTATTAAGCGACAATTTTGATTGTATATTTATGCCATTATAGACTTTTTGGACAGGAACGTTGTATTTATCCCGGTAATAATCAATAAGACTTTGTGATACACCAATTCTTACATGTGGAAATGTGGCACTAGCTTTCTCACCTAGTTTAATTATAGTTTTTGCAATAAAATTCCATTTATCTCTTTGCCAGTCAATACCATGACAGGTAAAAACCAACTTTTTCTGCGGGGCAAGAAGTTTGGGGATAAAACTGAACAGGGTTGGTCCCTGTGCATGAAAGTGAATAATGTTTACATCCGAAAAAGTTGCATACAATACTGCAATAAAAGAATATATCAGAGTCTCGAATCCAACAATATTAGGAACATTTATTTTCTTAATTTTAATACCGTTATATTCGTTGTAATTTGTATAATAATTTCTTGAATATACAGTAATTTCATGTCCTTTTCTTGCAAGTCCTGAAAAAAGTTCTTCACAATGTTTTTCAATACCGCCATAGGTAGCAGGCAGACCTCTTGCACCAATTACGGCTATTTTTAATGCCATGCCAGTTACACCCCAAAATCTTTAAAAGATAAAACTAAGTATTAAACCGATAAAGCCTTTATTTTAGTTGGAATAAATTCTCTTCCTATTTTTCCTGCGACCCTAATAAAGTTTCGACGTATAGAACTTTTTGCAGTACAAACCATCCAGCAGTTGTTGCAGGATTCACAATAATTTTTCAGATTTTTTGCCTTGCCGGAATTCCAGATGGTATAGAAATCACTATCTTTAATATTCCCAATAGAAGAATTCACCATATTGCAAGGGAAAATATTACCGATTGAATCCATAAAAAAGAAATCCTTAAGAGCCATACAGGATAGAGGTCGTTTATTATTTTTAACAAAATCCAGTATTCCTTTTATGTAATAAATTCTGAACAGTCTTCTGGGACTTGTTAACCGGTATTCTTTATTGATTACATAATCGATTTCTTTTTGAAGATCCATCACATCAGGTTGTTTGTTGGTATCAATATTAAAATAATTGCCAGAATTGTGGACAACACTTAAAGTAAATTCTATACCTAATGATTCAGAGAGCTCATAAACTTTTCTAAGATGGCTCACATTTTCTTTACTTGCGGTAAAACCAAGTCTTATATCATTTATGCCAGCTGCTTTTAATCCAGAAATCGTTTTAAGTACCTTCTCGTAAGCATTATCTATTCCCCTGATCTGTGAATGCATTTCATCTATTCCATCTACAGATAATGCAATGCAGGCTTTTGAGTTTATTTTCCTGATTTTCTGCATATAATCAATTATTTTTTGAGTAAGGAAACCGTTAGATGATATAACGATACGTACTTTAGGATTATTTTCTGTTATATTCCCAATAATTTCAGTTAAATCATTACGTAAAAAAGGTTCTCCACCTGTTATATTAATATCTTTTAAACTTGTTGGGAGCTTTAAATATTCTGCCGGAGCAAGTTCATCCTTTGGGCTTTCCTGCCATATATTACACATCACGCATTTAGAATTACATTTATACGTTACAGCAACTGTTGCATCAGTTGGACCTTGCAAATTAGTATTTTCTTCAATTAATTGCCGCATATTTCCTCCTATTAAGTAAATAGTTTATTGTGAATCCCAAAAAACTATGGAGTAAGAGGAAAAATTTATTAAGTTATACAAGTTTAATAATAAGTAGCTAATATTAATTTACAAGCTGTTAGACAGATGTGGTTATCATAACTGTATTGAAATAAAAAATTGTATAAAGAGACCATTTCTAAGTTATTTATCTTGTAACGTTACCACATGTCTTTTAAGACTACCTGGTGGCCAGCCATTGCAAAGCTAATCTTAAAAGTTCTTCTGAATTATCTTTATTTTCTGCTTTTGTTAAAGCTTTATCAAGGCTTTCAGTTGCTTCATTTCTTGAATAGCCCAGAGAAAGAATTACTGATTCAGCTTCCATATAACTTTCTTTATTCTCAATTTTTGTATTTTTTTGTACTTCTTCAGACACATAATCAGTTTGTTCACGCCAGTTAGCCATTTTGTCCTTTAATTCAAGAATTAATCGTTGTGCAAGTTTTGGACCAACGCCTTTAGTTCTGGTTAGGGACTTTGCATCATCTCTTAGAACCGTGCTTACAAGTTCATATGCGCCAAGTTCTCCAAGCAGCATTAAAGCAACTTTTGTTCCTACGCCTGATACGGTTTGCAAAATATTAAACAGATCTCTATCCTCTTTATTGTCAAAGCCGCAAAGCAGCATCGTATCTTCCCTATGTATTAAAGAAGTATAAACAGTGATGGTTTCTCCTGTATCAGGCAGAGAGGATATAACTTTTTTATTGGTTAATACAAAATAACCAATATTATTAACTTCAATAATAATATGCGTTCCTGACGGACTATTTTCAGATTTTGAAACAAGTATTCCCTTTAAATAGCTAATCATTTACAAGCCTCATTCCTGTTCTTTTCAATAGCTTAATGTCATCTTCGGGACTTATGCCAGTTGTAGTCAGGTAATTTCCAACTAATATACCATTGACGCCTGCTTTAATGCCTAATTCCTGATTAATTTCAGAAAATCTTGTTGACCTGCCTCCTGCATACCTTATATATGCTTTTGGAAGCGTGATTCTAAATATTGCTAATGTTCTAAGTATTTCTTCCTCATCAATGGCATTATACATATTTGCAAAAGGTGTTCCTTTAATAGGAGATAAAAAATTTACCGGTACAGAAACAGGTTTTAACTCAGATAGTTCAAGCGCCATCTCAACCCTTTGTTCTCTTGTTTCTCCCATTCCAATAATTACACCGCAGCATAAATCTATACCGTAAGACTGAATAAGTTTAATGGTATTTATTCTTTCGTCATAACTGTGTGTTGTGCATATATCTTTGTAATATGACCTGCAAGTATTTATGTTATGATGATATCTTTTTATTCCGGCTTCTTTAAGCTTCTTTACCTGATTTTCATTTAATATGCCAAGCGAACAGCATACACTAAGCCCCTTTATATCAGATAACAAATTTATAGCTTCTAATATTTGATTTAAATCTTTGTCACTGATAGTTTTGCCGGATGTCACTATCCCAAATTTTGTTGCACCGTTTCTTCTGGCATCAAGTGCAGATTCTGTGATTTTTTCAGAACTTAACAACGGATAACATTCTATATCTGTTTTATAATGTGAACTCTGCGCACAATATTTGCAATTTTCCGAGCATTTACCTGATTTGGCATTTACAATACTGCAAAATTCGACTTCATTATTGAAATTCTCTTTTGTTATTTTGGAAGAAAAAGAAATTAATTCATCAATCTGCAAATTATATAAGTTAAGTAATTCTTCTTTATTTAATTCCGCTACATTCATAATAATATTCCATCAAGTATACTCTGTATTAATACCTTAATATTGCACCAATTGCAAGCAATGAAAAACAGGTTAAATTTTTGTGAGTATATATAGTAATGGGGAGTAATATACATAACAAAAAGAAATATTAAGAACTATTAAAAGATAATTATCACAGTTGAAATTAGATATTAATAGCAATACTGTCATTTTTTATAAATTTATTTCCTGATATTGAAAGCAATATATTTTTTATAAGAACTTAATTTTATTAAGATATAAAATTAAAAGAGAAAAATGATTATAACTTATAATACAAATATTATTTATAATTCTCAACCGCAAAGCCGTAATAAATCAGGCTTATTAAAGCTACAAAATCAAAAACCTACTAATCAAATTTCCTGTAAAAATATCTTTTGTAATAATAAATATGATATTGTTTTTAAAAGCTCCTCTAAAGTATTACAAAAAGATGCTTTAAAAAGACTTCTTTATGAACAAAAATTAGCTACTGTCGAACTTTACAGAAATAAAAAAATTAATTCATATTTAAAATTTGATAATTTACTTGAAAAAACTGGTAAAAGTAAAAATTATGAAGAAAAGATAGAATTATTAAAAACTATTATTGATAATAGCAGTATAACTAACCAAAATCATGGGTTAATATTTATTCCAAATGCCAAGAAAATTTTTGATATAGGAAAAAAGATTGCACCTGATAAAACGTTGAAAGAAATTTTGTTACTTGCCTTAAACGATAAAAGTGGACGAGTTAGAGCTGTTACATATAAACTTTTGGGAAATAAATTTAATTCCGATAAAAAGATTAAGACTGTTTTACTAAGATCTTTAGGAACAGACAAATGTAGGTTAGCTAAAACTGCAATAATTAAGGCTTTAGGGGGGGATTTTGAGCCAGATAAAAATACAAAAAATATATTAAAAGAAATTTTAAAAAACGATAAATATGTCAGGGTTAGGATTGCAGCAGCTAATGTTTTAGGAAAAAACTATAATTCTGATCCAGAAATAAAAGAACTTTTATTAAAACTTTTCAAAAATGATAAAAAAACAAGGGCAAGATGGCTAAATAATTTTGAACCTGAACATATTGTAAGGATAAGAGTTGTAACAGCTAAAATACTAGGAAAGTACTTTATTTCTGATGAAGAAATAAGAAAAACTTTAGTACATGTCTACACAACTGACAAAAATAAACGTATAAGAATAGCTTCAGCTTTGTATTTAAACAAAAATGCTGACAAATTGTAAAAATTTAGACATTATCTGACAAGTACAATTATTGAGTACGTTTACTATAAGATTTTTAATTTTATGTATTTTACGCTGACCAATAAGTTTTTAAACCGCTTTTTCTTCCGAAGAGATCACCAAAAGAATCATCCGGGCTAAATATTGAGGAGACTGTGTTAGTTCCGGATGTTTCAATACTGCTGTCTATACTGGAACCCTCGTATAATTTTTCGGAATCATCCCTTGACACACATAAAATAATCTTGTATACTAGACTACATAAAGTTTAGAAGTACAGGAGAATTACAAATGAATTATTTTGAATTTCAAAAGAAATTTCCTACAGAAAAATCA
>Ga0209639_1001260_pt1 | contig 26667 bp, 20 predicted proteins | sample EPASupsiteHSE605_FD_187268 | JGI IMG/M metagenome (GOLD analysis project Ga0209639, IMG submission 187268) | Bioremediated contaminated groundwater from EPA Superfund site, New Mexico - Sample HSE6-05 (SPAdes) (version 2) | ecosystem: Environmental > Aquatic > Deep subsurface > Groundwater >... | reverse complement strand
CGTTGCTACACAGGAAAGTGCTCTATCGAGCGTCGTTCCTATGCCCCAGGCCAGCATGGACAGAGCCGCAAAAAGACTTCTGAATATGGTTTGCAGCTTAGAGCTAAGCAGCAAGCAAGACGTTACTATGGTATTCAGGAAGGACAATTCCACAAATATTTCCTCATGGCAGAGCGTGCGCAAGGCGTAACAGGTGAAAACCTGCTTAGAATTTGCGAAAGTCGCCTTGACAATGTTGTATATTTGCTCGGTTGGGGAAACTCTCGTGCAGAGGCAAGGCAACTTGTAACTCACGGTCACTTTAAGGTTAACGGAAAGAAAGTTGATATTCCGTCATATCTTCTCAAAGCAGGAGAAGTAATAACAATTAAAGATAGCAGCCGTGAAAGCGAAAAGATTAAATCAGTTTTGGAGAGCAATGCGTCCAGACCTGTTCCGACATGGCTTGAGCTTAACAGTGAGGCAGTTTCTGCAAAGGTTGTAAATCTTCCTGAGAGAGACCAAATCGCAGCTCCTGTTGAAGAGCATTTAATCGTTGAGTTTTACTCTAAATAATGCCGCATAGCATTATGATGTTGTTAAACTCACATTTCAAGGAGGGTTTTGAATGATAGGAATCGAGAAGCCCAAAATCGAAGCGTTCGATTTAGATGGCAATGACAATTATGGCAAGTTTACACTTGAGCCGCTTGAGCGTGGATACGGCACAACAGTAGGTAACAGCCTGCGTCGTGTGTTGCTTTCATCTCTTCCAGGCTGTGCCATAACATCAGTCAAGATTGACGGCGTTCTTCATGAGTTCTCCACAATTCCTGGCGTTAAAGAAGATGTCACGGAAATCGTGCTTAACTTGAAGAGCGTTATACTCAAGATTCACGGCGAAGGTCCAAAAACTGTTTATATTGATGCAAGCGGAGAATGTGAACTCACCGCTGGCGATATTAAGACTGACTCCGAGGTTGAAATCCTCAATCCAGATTTGCACATTGCATCACTTGATAAGGATGCAAAGGTGAGCATGGAGTTGACAGTCGATATGGGCAGAGGCTATGTTTCAGCAGAAAGAAACAAGCAGGAGCTCGCCCCTGCAATCGGAGTTATCGCCATAGATTCAATTTACACACCCGTTTTAAAGGTGAACTATACGATTGAGAACACACGTGTAGGTCAGATTACTGACTTTGACAAGCTTACGCTTGAAGTGTGGACGAACGGAACAATTTCTGCAAAGGAAGCTGTTTCGCTCGGAGCCAAGATCCTCAACGAGCACCTCAAGTTGTTTATCGACTTGTCTGAGAATGAATTTTCTACAGACATCATGGTCGAAAAGGATGACAATTCACGAGAAAAGGTCTTAGAGATGACCATTGAGGAACTTGACCTGTCTGTTCGCTCTTTCAACTGTCTTAAGAGAGCGGGAATAAACACAGTAGAGGATTTGATCAACAAGTCTGAAGAGGATATGATGAAAGTTCGCAACCTTGGTAAGAAGTCTCTTGACGAAGTTGTTGCAAAACTTGAGTCTCTTGGATTTGATCTTCGCAACGAAGATGAATAACTTACGGTTAAATCCGATAATAGATACGGTAAAGGAGTGATTTTAATGCCCGGTACCAGAAAGCTTGGCAGAGCCAGCGATCATCGTAAGGCAATGCTTAGAGCAATGGTTACCTATCTGTTTGAGAATGGCAGAATAGAAACCACCGTTACAAGAGCAAAGGAAGTTCGTTGCATGGCAGAGAAGATGATAACTCTCGGCAAGGACGATAGCCTTCATGCAAAGAGACAGGCTTTGGCATACATCACAAAAGAGGATGTCGCTAAAAAACTGTTTGATGAAATCAGTCCAAAATATAAGGACAGAAACGGCGGTTATTGCCGTATTATTAAGACTGGCCCACGCCGCGGAGACGCAGCAGAGATGTGCATCATCGAGCTTGTCTAATAATCGAATAATCTTATAGGTATGTAAAACCCTGCGTTTTTCGCAGGGTTTTTTAATATTAAATTTAAAAATATTAAAATTATTAAAAATAAAAGGAAAAAAAATTAGTATATTTTGGAATATCGTTGAGCATAATAACTAAATAACACAAGCAAAATTTTCTAAATCATTTATCTAAAGGATATAAAATGCAAAAATCGACAACATATTTGTCAAAAATAACAGTGTATGTTAATTGAAAATCTTTAATAGATATAAAACATATAAATATTCACATTTTAAATATATCTTTTTGTAGCAAATCGAGAAAAAACACTTTGTCTAATTTGCTAATTGTAATAATGAATGAATATAATATATAATTTGCATGCACAAATGGAACTTAGTAGTTTTGAAACGATTTTAGGGTATAAATTCCATATAATGTCAAGAATATTGATTAACATAATAAATACGGAGGAAGTCTATTTTGAATAATAAATTTAAAAAGGCTTGGAACATAATTACAACAACAATAGTTGGTATATTTATTGTAATTGCTGTATTGTTAGTCGGCGTTAGAGTAGTAGGACTTACTCCGCTTTGCGTTCTTAGCGGAAGTATGGAACCTACATATAAAACAGGCTCAATTATATATGTTAAGAATATTGAATCTAATGACATTAAGGTAAAAGATCCAATAACATTCTATATGACAAATGGCAAAACAGTTGCAACCCACAGAGTAGTAAGGATTGATTCTGAAAATCAGTGCTTTTACACAAAAGGTGATGCAAACGAAATTGAAGACCCATTGCCAGTGGCTTTTAGTAGCCTTATTGGCAAGCCGATATTTACAATTCCGTACTTGGGATATCTATCAGCATTTATTACAACTCCTCCAGGCTCATACTTTTCAATTGCAATTTTAGGAGTTGTTATTTTAATATTATTAATCCCAAGCTTTTTTGATAAAGAAAGGCAAAAATCAAAAAAAGAACAACAACCCACGGTATAACGCTTTAATAAAAGGCTTTATATATTTATAAAACATTAGGAGGCAATTAGGATGAATAAGAAAACAGTCGCAATTATTCTTGCAGTAGTTATGGTTTGTGTAGGTGCAATCGGGGGAACACTTGCATGGTTGACAGATTCCAAAGAAGCAACAAATACATTTTCAGTAGGCAATATCAACATAGCACTTGACGAAAGCGAGTTCGACGCAAATAACACAAAGCTTGTTCCAGGAACAACAATTGCAAAAAATCCAACAGTAACAGTTAAAGCAAATAGCGAAGAGTGCTTTGTTTATGCAATGGTTGAGAACAACTTGAAGGCAAATGGCAAAACAATAGGAACACTCGACATTAACGCAAATTGGACAGCAGTTGCAACACAGAGCAACAAAACAATTTATAAATACACAGGCACAGTTGCCTCAGCATCAACAGATACAGCTTTACCATCAGTATTTACACAGGTTTCTATTAGCGGTGATGACATTACAAAAGCAGACCTTGATGCAATGGCTGCAGTAACAAACAAGACAGTTGCAGTTAAGGCATATGCACATCAGGTAACAGGCCAGACAGAGGCTGACGCTCTTGCAGCTTTTGAGGTAATACTTGGCGGAACTTGGGCATAATTTTTTAGCGTGTTTCACAGCAATCGATGTTTCAAAAAATCTTTACTATTAAAAGTTTAATTAAAGTTAAAATATACGGGAGGGAGAAATCTCTCCCTGCCCGTGTATTTGAAAATATTTTAACATTTATTGGGAATTATTATAAAAAACATGAATTAGAAAATAAGTTGCATTTTTTGAATGCGATATAGATATATAGATAAAAGAAAAAATGAAGGAGGCACATAAATGAAAAAAAGAATCACTTCTTTGCTACTTTGTGCTTGCATGGCTTTAACGGTTATAATTCCCGCAGGGATCAATGTTAGCGCAACCCCTCCGAGCACGCCCAAAACAGCAGATGGGTTAACACTTAACAAAACAGCAACTTCAAATGGTGACGGCACCTATAAACTCACATTGGAGGCATATACCACAGGTGATGTTACAACTACTGAAACAACAATTCCAACAGATTTGGTGCTTGTACTTGACCAGTCGGGTAGTATGACAGATTCGTTTGGTGGATCAACAAGGCAGGCTGCAATGAAAACAGCGGTAACAAACTTAATAACTTCTGTTAGTAATAATGCGGTAGGCAATAATGTTAATCACCGCATATCTATTGTTTCTTTCAATGATTCATCAAAGACTCAAATAGGTCTTACAGAGCTTTACAATTCAAATAATGCAAGTCAAAGCACAAACGGAAAAAATGCACTGAACAGTGCAATAACAAGTTTGCCTAGTCCCAAAGGTGCAACAAGAGTTGACAAGGGAATGACAGAGGCAAAATCAATATTCGATAACGACACAACACCAGGCAGAAGAAATCGTGTTGTTGTTGTGTTTACAGACGGAGTTCCAACTAAGAGCAGTGATTATGATACAGGCGTCGCTGATGATGCAATTGCAACAGCAAAGCAGCTTAAAGACAGTGGAACAAAAGTATATACAATCGGTATTTTTCAAAACGCTGATAAAACACAGCTTAACGGAAGCAAGTATGATGCGGTTTTAAATAAGGATGATAGAGATTGCAACGGAAGCGTAGGAAGCAAATGGGGAAAAGAGACTATCAGTTTTATTGTATACGGTGATGTTTCTGAAGTTGCAATCCCTGCAGGAAATCGTTTCTTAAATTATCTTTCTTCAAATTTTGCTGATGCAACATCAGTAGGCTTAACAAGAGATTATGATAGCTTTTGGTTGTTAGTAACCTATTATATGGAGAGCTTTGCAATAACAAAGAACTTCACAAGAACAAATAGTAATTTTTATCTTACAGCAAGCAATACAACGGAGCTTGAAAATGTTTTTCAAAAAATCTCAAGAACAATTTCAACACCAACAATTAGTCTTAGTAGTAGCACAGTAATTAAAGACGTTATGTCTGATTACGTTAATTTGCCTGCAGGTGCAAATGCTTCAAGCATTAAGATGTATACTCAGAATTATCAGGGTAACAATGTTTGGGCAAACAGAGTTGCAACAACTGCATTAAATGCAAATGTATCTGGCAAAGAAGTAAGCGTAACTGGTTACAGCTTTGATGATAACTTTGTAACACAAGATCCAAAGGCAGACGGCTCATATGGTCAAAAACTTATCATTGAGTTTGATATAAGCCTTGATGCAACATCATTTGGTGGAAACCAAATCGAGACAAATGCTTCGCAATCAGGCGTTTATGTTGGTGGGGCAGCAGTAGCAAACTTTGTTTCACCAAAGATAGATGCACCAATAAACTATGATTTCGGAGTAGAGGATAAATCGATATATGTAAGCCAAAATGCAAATCTTGAGAGCTTACTTGTAGAGGAAACAGGATATGCACCAAATGGTAATAACAACGCTTTTGTTGATGTTTGTTATGCTGTAAAGCAGGGCGGAGCAACAGTTGGAACGTACACAATTGCGGCAGGAGCAAACATGGGAGTTTGGAATTGGACTGGAAGCTCAAACCTTACAGGCACAACAAACTATACCATAGAGTGCACAGTAACACCTAAAGCAATAGGAACAATTGCTCCTTGGATTGCATCAAAGGCGGCAACAGTATTTGTGTTTAAACCACAAGTGGAAACAGAAAGTTCAATGGCAAATTATAAGGATACTGTTAACCTTAACGATAATGTAAGTAGTGATTGGCAATGTGAAATACCAGATGCAGAAGTGCCACTTGGTAGCGCTCCAACACTTTCATATGAATTCACAAATCAGGATACAAACAGCTTGGTTAACAATGCGACTAATTATAATGTTTTAAAAGAAAGTAATATTCAGGTTACAAAAGTTAAAGCAAACGGTGCAGATGTTACAGCAAACACAGCGTTTGCCCCATCAACTGCAGAGTTTACAATTGGAATTAATAAGTTTGACCTTGTGATTAACAAGACAGTTGCTGGTAATATTGCAATAGACCAAGTATTTATTATGGCTGTAAAAGATGCAGAGGGTAAAGTCTTTAATGTTACAATGACTCCAAGTGATTTTAATGGAAGAACGGCAACAAAGACAATTAAAGGTCTTTACTGTGGAATGGAATACACAGTTGCAGAGGATGGTAATTGGTCATGGAGATACACTGCTGACAATGCTACGCAGGATGTATCTGAGGCATTAAACGGAGCTGTAAAGAACGTTAGCATAACCAATACCCGCACAAACAATAAATGGTTGAGCGGAGAAGCTATCGCAAAAAACACATTTGGAAGAGTCTGGAATGCAGTCTCTGAATTGTTTAATTAAGAAGAGGAGTGATAACTGTGAATTTTTTAAAAAAGCTCAAGCAATCAAGTAAAACAAAAAAGTACGCATTGATTATCTCCGCACTTCTTATCGTAACTGTTGCGGTAGGTGGAACACTTGCGTGGATTTCAACAAGTCAGGCTATAAAAAGTGACTTTTCGGTTGCAAACGTAAAATGTGCTGTATTGGAAGATGTAAGTGGCAACAACAAGGAAAATGTAAAGGTTGAAAACACAGGTTCAATAGAGGAGTATGTCCGTGTTGCAATCGTAATGTCATGGGTAGATGACGATGGAAATACTATTGCACAGGAAGTTAAAGCAAGCGACTACACAATGTCACTTAATGGAACTGACTGGTTTGTTGGCTCAGACGGCTACTATTATTGCAAAGCAATAGTAGCTCAAGGAGATAAAACAGAGAATCTTATAAACAGCTGTGTTGTTAACAATACAACAAGCGGATATAAATTTAAGCTTGATGTAATTGCATCGGCAATTCAGGCAACGCCTAAAGATGCAGTTGAGGATGCTTGGGATGCAGTTAAAGTTGATGCAAGCGGGAATTTAACGAATAGTGAGGTTGCATGATGAAGTATAACAACATTAAAAAAATCATACTCAGCGGTGTTATGTGTGTAATTCTCATGATTTCGTTAGGTATAACAGCCTTTGCAGTAGCTCCGTCGGAAATCACATTTGGCAATAACTTTACATTTAATCCTGGTACAAGTGATTTGTTCTCAAACTTTAAGGGATTACTTCCAGGAGAGAGCAGAACACAGGAAATAAAAATAAGCAACAAAAGCTCTGAAAGTGCAAAGTTCTATCTAAGAATTGCAGCATCAGAGCAGGATAAGACTCTTACAAAAGAGCAGCAGGATTTAGTTTGGGATCTTATTTATAATAAGATTAAGGTAAAAGTAAAAGACCTTAACGGCAAAATAATATACGATGGAAGCATTGGCGGTGACAAGAATTCATCCAAAACACCTGATGAAGTTACAGAAGGCACTTTTTTCATGGGTGAGATTTCTGCAAACACAGATAAGGCTATAAAAGTTGAACTTATTATGGATGAGTCTGTTGGCAACGAATATCAAGGTCTTTCAGGCAGCGTTAAATGGATATTCATTGCAGAGCAAAATGGTAATACAGAAACAATAGAAATTAATGATGGAAGAATACCGCTTGCAAACCTTCCTGGAAGCATAAATGGAAATGGTACAGGAGCTGGAATTATCGGTGCTATTGTTAACACAGGCGACACAAGCAAAATTATTATGTGGAGCACATTGTTAGTCTCAGTAGGTATTGCGTTCGCTATTGTATCAGTTGTTAAAAAGAAGAAGTCTCAAGAAGCAAACTAAATAGATAATATTAGAGTTCCTCTGCGGTTTAACTGTAGAGGAATTCGTGTTATCATCAATAGTGCAACGGTAAAATCTTTTTTAATGGTACTCACTGTGTTACTATAAAATTCAAATTTGGGAACAAAAAAAGCTGGCTTTAAATAGCCAGCTTACTTCATGTTATGTTTTGTTATTAATTAAATCCAGAGCATTGCTGCTGGAGTAACATCGTCAAACAGAACGGCGATAACCGCAGTCACTGCAAATACTCCTGCTACAATTGCACGAGAAACTACTGTTGCTCGATTGTTGTTAATATATTCCCTCATTTTTATCGCCTCCGTTTTAATGTTTTTAACTACACTCTTATTATATTCAAAAACTCCTTATAAATAAACAAAAAAGCGGTTACAGTTGATTACAATATTGTAAGCCATTACTACCTATTTGTTACAATTTGTAATTTCTAAATAAGCATTGTAATCGTGTTGAAATAAGTCATGTTCAAAACCCTGTGCAAACTGTCGAACAATATAAAATAAGAGCTTCTCATACACTCGTAAGATAAAAAATCCCACCCAAAGCATAACACACTTTGGGTGGGAAATATTTTTGTTGTTATTTGTCCAAGGGGAACTTCACCGTTGCTTTAAATAAATCTCCATCAATCTCAATTTTAAACTCACCATTTTGTAGTGTTACCAGATTGTCTGCAATTGAAAGCCCAAGTCCGCTGCCCTCGCTTGTTCTTGCCACATCACCTCTTACAAACCTTTGCGTAAGCTGTTCTACAGGTACATCTAGTGCATTCTTTGAAATGTTTTTAACTGAGATTATTCCATATTTTTCGTCCGTTCCTACATCAACATACACTCTTGTTCCAGGCATTGCATATTTTCTGACATTGCTAAACAGATTTTCAATTGCTCTATATGATTTCTGGCTATCCGCCTGAACAATCGGTGCAGAATCTGGAGTTGATACTCGCATTTCTATTCCAAACGCTGTAAGCTCCTCCTCGTTCTCGCCCGCAAGCTGAACTGCAAGCTCATTTAAGTTGACTTTTGTGATGTTTAGCTTAACATTACCTGTAGACACCTTAGACGCCTCTACAAGGTCCTCTATTAGCTTTTTAAGCCTCTCTGACTTTTCCTCCAAGATTGTAACATAGCTGATTGCTGTTTCATCTTTAAGTTCACAACGCTTAAGCAAATCAACATAGTTTACTATTGAAGTGAGCGGAGTTTTAAGGTCGTGCGAAACATTTGTAATAAGCTCTGCTTTCATTCGCTCGCCCTTTATAGCTTCATCAACTGCAATTTTTATTCCCTCTCGTAGGTTTACAATATGATTTGCAAAATCTTGCAAATACAATGGCATTGAATAAACATTAAGATTAAAATCAAACTTGCCGTTTTCTGCTTGTATTAATGCTTCCATCATGTCATCAAGTGCTTTAATTGTATTTTTAGCGGTTGATATAAGCCAAAGATTAAACGCAACCATAATAAGTGCAATAAGGAAAGCTAATCCATCATTGTAACCCTTTATAAACATTCCAAATAAAAACGCAAGAAATAAGTTTACACCCGCATATAATGTAATAATTTTTAGCATTCTTGTTTTTATATTTTTTGTTTGTTGGAATGAGAATAAAGTTTTTAAGTCGTTCCAGCCTTTTTTACAAAGGTTAGCAAGCCTTTTTGCATTCTTTACAAATAGAACATATAAGAAAGTATGTTTCCAGAATGTATGGCATCTTACATGACGCACGGCTGACATAAGCCACTCAATAAACACCGCTGTAAAAGCTGCCGCAAGAGCACTGCCACCAATTATTATCGCTTGATTTTCAAACGATGAATTATAATGCTGGGCAAACTGGTCACTAATTTCTACCATTCCCGCTACACAGGCTACAATCAAACCTGCAGTTAATATAAAATGAAAATCGTTATATATTCTGTCTATCTTTGCTTTTATGGTGTTTTCTTTTTCGTCCAGCTTACCTGCTGAAACGCAAAGAAGTACAACCATTAAAATAAGAAAGCTAAAATATACATAAGTGCCTGTTCTCATTGATTCTACGCTTGCAAGCTGTTTTTCATAGCTTTTTTGCATTTTGTAGTATGAGTCGCCCTCTAGCATGGTTTTTGGATCATCGTTAAGTTTAAAAAAGACATCAAAATTATTTTCATCAAAGCTTTTGCTAAGCATAGAAACTATATGATATTCTTCTCCAGAATAATCGTCATAATAATAGTAGTCCTCATTAACATTTTTGCCACTTGAATAGTTGCCATTCTGCACTGCAACGCACCATTTATCCTTTTCAACAAGAGACAAAATATCTGTATCAGAAGTTATCGTGTCACCCATATTTGAATAAACTTCGCCTGTTTCTCTGTTACGCACAGCAAACTTTAAGTTTTTAAGTTCTTCAAGTCTATCTTTGTCATTCTCGTACTGTGAGTTATACTCAAGTTTTTGCGAATTAATTATAGACTTGTATTCACTTTCAACATCTTTACGAATATCCTCTTCATCAACCACGACCGCATTAAGAGGAAACCCGTTATAATACTGATTTTCACCAATTGTTACTAATCCGTTATCGCCACTGTTAGATAGATTATACGCTGTTGTATACTGTTTGTTTGTTTCACCATCGCTAAAACTATATTTGAGCTCACCATTATCGTCATACGTTGCAGCGTTGGATATAACCTCTTTCTTTCGGTCAAGAATTTTACGAGCGATTTCGTCTTCCATTTCTTGCTTTAACTCTAATTCACGATTTGCAAAAGCATTGCCGCTTTTTACATTTTCATCGCTTATATATTCTGTAACCATCAATTCAATTGATGCCATGTCTTGAGAAAGCTTATCCATAAACTCTGATGAATTTGTGAATGCACTGTCCTCGTATTCTGTAAACAACATTGATGGGTCTTGTTTGTTGCTGTATTCTGATGCAAATGAAATTACTCGGAAAGCCGAATAGAATGTTAAAAATGCGAAAGCACAAGCAAGCAAAAATGCAATTACCTTTAAAGCTGTGTTATTCCTAAATTTTTTCCATTTTGTATCCAATTCCCCACACCACCTTAATATATTTTGGATCTTTAGGGTTTATTTCTATTTTTTCTCTTATTCTTCTTATATGAACTGTTACGGTTTTTTCTGTTGCATAAGACGGCTCATTCCACACTGCTTCGTAAATTTGCTGGGTTGAAAGCACTCTTGCCATGTTTTGCATGAGAAACTCAACAATGCCGTACTCGGTAGCTGTAAGCTTTACCTCTTCGCCGTCAATTGTAACCGTTTTTGCATCTGTGTCTAAAACCAGTCCACCTGTCACTATTACATTTTCACTTTTTTGAATACTGCCAAGGCTTGTATATCGCCTGATTTGTGATTTAACGCGTGCCATAAGTTCCAATGGATTGAATGGTTTTGTAACGTAATCGTCCGCACCAAAGCTAAGCCCTGTTATTTTATCGGTATCCTCACTTTTTGCTGAGAGGAGGATAATAGGGATGTTTTTCTTTTCTCTTAATCTGAGTGTGGCGTTTAGACCATCCATTTGTGGCATCATAATATCAAGTATTATGCAATGCAGTTCATTTTCTGCGGCCGCTTTAATTGCTTGAATTCCATTTTCTGCCCTTATCGCATGGTAACCCTCAAGCTTAAGATAAATCTCCACAGAATCAAGTATTGCTACATCGTCATCACAAATTAACACATTATACATTATGCATCCCCCTATTCATTCTGAAAATATAATAGCATACATACAAAAAAATGGGAACAATCAAAAAATAGAAACAATCACCTGACAGCTTCTAATCTATCAGGTGATTGTTACAATTTAAACTATATAATTCTTACAAAAGTATTAAAGCTTTTTTATTCAGACAATTGTTTAATTTTTTTCTCTTTATTTAAGTTTTCCTTTTTCGCCTTATCTGATTTAGTTTTATCAACGCCACGTACATTTATTATTCCCTCATCACTCAAAATCTTGAGGCAGAATAATGTAATTGGCATAAGGAACATTCCTATAACACCAAATATTTGAAGTCCGATATACATTGCACAAATTGTTGCAACTGGCGGCAAATCAAGCTGTGTTGCAACAAGCTTTGGCTCAACAATCTGACGAATAACTGTAATTGCTGCATAAAGTAATATTAAACCTACACCAAACCCTGTATTACCTGTTATTAATTCGTATATTGCCCACGGAATAAGCACTGTGCCTGTTCCGAATATTGGCAATATATCTAAGAAAGCGGTAAGAATGGCTATTACAAAAATATATGAACTGTTATAAACTCCTGCAATCCTCATAATGCTAAGTCCCAAAAGCATTTCAGAAAATGTTATAAGCATAATAATTGCATATGCCTTTGCAAGTTTTCCAAGTGATGCGAATAAAATAGCCTTTGTACGTGAGAATATATAACGCTTATCCTCTGGCAACAGATTCTTTATGCCTTTCGTCACACGCTCATAGTCAGCTGTCATAAAACAGCAAGAAATGATTGTTACTATAACGGCTATTAAAACTGATGGGATTTGCTTTGCAGTATTCCAAACACCAGTGATAGACGGAAAAATAATTGATGACAAATTAAATGAGCCTATTTTAAGTGATGATGACTGTCCTGCGCTTGAAACACCATCTTGCATCATCGAGCGAAGTTCTACAAGGAATTCGTCAACTGCACTCGAGACACTTTTTTGAACAAAGCTTGGCAAAACTCCAATTGCAGAACGCACCGTTTTCTCAATCCAATCAATGTCCTTTATGCGAATGGTTATATAATTTATAAAGTCACGAAACTCATTTACAATTTTACTGCTTAATAATCCAATCAGTGTTCCTATTATTGCTATAACCAGCAAAACCATAATGACGGATACAATGCCCTTTTTTATATGGAATTTATTTGTGATTTTGTCAACAGGTTTTTGAAGTATAACCGCTAAAACGAAAGCAAATATCAGTGGAAAAAATGGCCAAAAAGCATATTTTATAAATAAATAAAACAGCCCTAATACAGATGCATAATAAACTAAATTTATTATAAACCTTCGTCTTCTCTCAATCGCTTCCAAAGAATCGCCTCCATTTTGCTTGACCATATAAATAATTTTATGTTAATGTTATTCTACACTAAGAAGGTAGTTTTAACAACGATATTGTATGAAATTTAGAAAAACTTTAATTTTTCTCTTTCTTATAGTATTCTTTTATGTTAAAATGTATTATCATTTACTATAGATTAGATAATGTAATTAGAAATATCTTTTTAAAAGGATGGTTTAACTATGTATGTTGCTGTGATGGGCTACGGCACAGTTGGCTCAGGTGTTGTTGAGGTTCTTTCAAAAAACCATGACAGTATCGTTAAAAAAAGCGTTCAGGACGACATTCAAATTAAATATATTCTTGATTTGCATGATTTTCCAAGTGACCCTAATGCTGATAAATTTATAAAAGATTTTAATATAATTCTCAACGATGAGGAAGTTAAAGTTGTTGTTGAAACCATGGGCGGTGTAACTCCTGCTTTTGATTTTGTCCTTGCATGTCTTAACAAGGGTAAAAGCGTTGTAACATCTAACAAAGAGCTTGTTGCAACAAAAGGTCTTGAGCTTCTTGATGCAGCAAAAAAGAACAATGCTAACTTCTTGTTTGAAGCAAGCGTTGGTGGCGGAATTCCTATTATTCGCCCGATTTCGCAGTGTCTTGCTGCAAACGAAATTGAAGAAATTGCGGGAATATTAAACGGTACAACTAACTTTATTCTTGCAAAAATGATAAAAGATAATATGAGTTTTGAGGAAGCTCTTAAACTTGCTCAGGACAATGGATATGCAGAAAAAGACCCCACGGCAGATGTTGAAGGCTTTGACGCTTGCCGTAAGATTTGCATTCTCTCCGCACTTTGCTTTGGCAAACACGTTTATCCTAATGCTGTCCACACAGAGGGTATAACTAAAGTTACACTTTCAGATATTGCTTATGCGCAAAGTTTTGGTAGTGTTATCAAGTTGATTGCAACTGCGAAGAAGATTGAAGGCAACAAAATTTATGCAATCGTTAGTCCCTCTATCGTAAACAAATCAAGCCAACTTGCAGGTGTTGATGATGTGTTTAACGCCGTTTTGATAAAAGGTGATGCCACTGGTGATGTTGTCTTTTATGGCAAGGGAGCAGGTAAATTGCCAACTGCAAGTGCAGTTGTTGCAGATGTTATTGACTGCTCAAACAACCTTCAAAGACGCAAGGACTTTGGTTGGGGCGATTATGCAGAAAACTATGTTATCGATTATCTCGATAAAGAGCTTTCTCTTTATGTTCGTGCACAGGCAAGTGATGTCAAGGAAGCTTTAGGGCTTATACACAACACTTTCGGCACTGTAACTGTGTTGAGTCGCAATGATGCACCCAAAGATGAATTTGCTTTTGTTACACCAATTGCAAGTGAACGCACACTTCGTGAAAAGATTGATAGCATAAAGGCTATTACGCCTCTTTCAATTATTCGCGTTTTTGATTGCTAATTATTTTACCATGTATCATGGGTAATTCTTATACAGGAGGATCTTATGTCACTTATAGTTCAAAAGTTTGGCGGCAGCTCTGTTGCCAACGCCGAGCGTGTAATGAATGTTGCATCAATTGTAACTGATACTTACGCTGCAGGCAATGATGTTGTTGTTGTTGTTTCCGCACAAGGTGACACAACGGATGACCTTATCGAAAAGGCAAACGAAATCAATCCAAAGCACTCTCGCAGGGAGATGGATATGTTACTTAGTGCTGGTGAGCAGATTTCAATTTCCTTGCTCGCAATGGCAATAGAAAAATTGGGATTCCCCGTTGTTTCTTTGCTCGGCTGGCAGGCAGGTTTTATGACCAGCGCTGCACATACCACCGCAAGGATAAAGACGATAAATAATGAGAGATTGCATACAGAGCTTGATAAGAGAAACATTGTAATTGTTGCGGGTTTCCAGGGCCTTGACAAGTATGACAACATCACCACTCTGGGTAGAGGCGGTTCAGACACAAGCGCAGTAGCTTTAGCTGCTTCTCTTAAAGCTGACCGTTGCCAGATTTTTACAGATGTTGAAGGTGTGTATACAGCTGACCCACGCAAAGTTGAAAATGCTCAGAAACTCAATGAAATTACTTATGATGAGATGCTTGAGCTTGCAACCTTGGGTGCACAGGTTTTAAATAACCGCTCTGTTGAAATGGCAAAAAAATATAATGTTGAATTAGAGGTTCTCTCAAGTCTTAAGAGAGTTCCTGGTACAATCGTTAAGGAGGTTGCTAATGTGGAAAAAATGCTTGTAAGAGGTGTTACAAAGGACACTGATGTTGCCAGAGTTTCTATTATTGCTTTGCCTGATATTCCAGGTATAGCTTTTAAAATATTCAGCAAACTCGCATCAAAAGATATAAACGTTGATATTATTTTGCAGTCTGTTGGCCGTGACGGTACAAAAGATATCACTTTTACTGTTCAAAAGAGTCATGGTGAGCTTTCAAAAGAGCTTATTAAAGAAACGTTTGACATCGCAGATGAACAAATTATTATTGATACAAATGTTGCAAAGATTTCTATTGTTGGTGCTGGAATGGAAACCCACCCAGGCACAGCTGCAAAAATGTTTGAAGCTTTGTATGAGGTTAATGTAAACATTCAGATGATTGCAACAAGTGAGATTAAGATTTCCGTTTTGATTGACGCTCAGGACGCTGATAAAGCTGTTTCTGCTGTTCACGCTGCATTCATCCCAAACAGTAAACAATAATAGCTAACATACTTGCTTGTTTTACTATAATTTTATGGCGTTCGCTTTAACCGGAAGCGAACGCCTTTTATTTGTGTTGCTTATGATTAGTTAAACTATGTGCTATCATGAAACATTTTAAATAAAAAATTAAACCCTGCACCAATAAAGGTACAGGGTTTTGTTGTTTTTCATCTTTTACTATTTAGACAAATCGCACTCAGGGGTTATGCAGATCCTATTTCTTCCTGCCGTTTTTGCAGCATATAGGTTTTTATCTGCAGCATCTATAAGCTCTTCAATGGTCATTCCTTTACTATACTGAGCAACGCCACCGCTTATTGTTATGGTTCTTTCCACACTTTCTGATAATACAGATTTTTCAACCTTTTTCCTTATTTCTTCTGCACGCTTATATGCAATTTCTGCAGAAGTGTTTGGAAATACAGCAACAAATTCTTCACCGCCATAACGGCTCAATATATCGTTCGTGCGGATTTGTGTGCCAATTGTTTGGCACAAATTAAGCAATATTTCATCTCCAACTAAATGACCATACTCATCATTAAGAGATTTAAACCTGTCTATATCAAATATAACGACGCTAAGCTGTGCTCCATAATTGTATGCTCTGTTTATGTTTGCCTGTAAAAAACCGAGCATATAACGCCTGTTAAAAACGCCTGTAAGTGGGTCTTTTGTTGACAACTCTTCAAGTTCTAGAACCGCATTGTCAATCTTTCTTTTTTCTTTTCTGTATTGAGTTATAAGCACTCGTACAACCAGCCCTGTCGCCAATGATGCCACGACAACAGTGGTAGATGTCAATAAATATGTATATGAATTACTGTCTACATCTACTGTAATAAAATCCCATTTATAAGTTGCATAAATTATAAATGAGTAAAATATAATCTCCACCGTTGTTACAATAAAGCATAACGCCCCGCTAAACATAAGATAACTAAAAATAACACCAAGAATAAAGTATGATATTATTCCTCCTGCTACTCCTCCAGTGGTTAAAAAAATTGCTGGGAAGAAAAAGAAATTAATTACAATCAATGAGATTTGGGTTATAAGTGCCCGTCTGTTTGTTTTTATCAAAATAAAGAACATAGCAATTATATAAATTGCTAGTGAAATACAAACACATACTGCATGCCATGGCATGCCTGCTATCGCTCCTCCAATTACACAAACAATGCATATGAGAGCGCCTCCAGCAAACAACATATTTGCAAGTCTTGTTTCTACCGGAATGTCACTTCCAAAATAGTCTTTTATTTTATCTTTAAAGCTAATACTCTCCATACTAACTACCCCTTTATGAAATCAAGGGAACAGCCACTTATTTCTTCTTTATCCTCTTCGACACATATGGCGTTGGATTTTGGATTGACTTTAAAGCCTTTTTGCCCGATAGTGTCGAAAAATATCTAATTACACTTGTGACTGCTGATTTCAAGTCTTTTTCCATGTACCCCTCGACTTTTTCTAAAAGCTGACTATCATCTTTTAGATTCATGCCGAGGATCGAAACTGCTACAAGGCTTTGAGTGTCCTTTGGTCCTTCCTCATAGAACATGTTAAATACATTAAACAGTTTTTTGATTTTTTGCTGGTCACCGTTCTTGATGCTGTCTATAATAAGCTTGTTTGCGTGTTCTTTAAAGAACTCCTCAGGAAGTATCATTTCATACTTTTCTGAGTTTGCATCAAGTGCTTCTTTTAGCTCTGGGTAAATGTTTGTAATTCTTACAGCAAGATTCTCTGGCTCATAAGTTACAGTGCTGTTTTTACCGCCTTTTTTTACTGCTGTTTTTGCTTCTTTTCCAACAGTTATCTTTTTTGATTTGCCAAAGAATTTTTCAACAGATTCACAAAGCTCATTTGCAACAGATTTAATATCCTTTGTGTCAAAAGATGCATCATCAATCTCAAGTAAAGAAACCGCTAGTTGTTGATAATCATTTTCCTGTGCTTCGCTTGCTTTTTTATTGGTACAAAGAACATATAGCTTGCCTTCTGCAAGCTCAATTCTTGCTGCTCCTGAATTTGATGAAAGTGTTATTATATGCTTGTCTCCATCAGTTTCAAAAGGTGCCTCTCCTTTTTTTATCCCTTCAGGATATACTACAGACAAACCGCAAAGTGTCATAGTTTCTTCCATAGATTTGAGCAATGTCTGTACGGCACTAGTAAGTTCAATCATATTAAATCCCCTTATAATCTAAAAGTATACTTTTATTTAATTTAATCTTACCACATTTAATAAATTTTGTCATTAAAAATAATTTTAAAAACACCCTATTAAAGTAAAATATTAAAATTAATCATTTACATATAATATATCACTGTGATATTATATTTTATCAAGAGGTGAAATCGTCTAATGAAAAAGGTTTTAGTGGTGTTTGGCGGTGCTTCTAGTGAGCATTCAGTTTCGACAGTTTCCGCAAGTTCTGTTATAAATCATATTCCCAATGAAGAGTATGAGATTTTTATGCTTGGAATAACCAAAAACGGCGAATGGATGTTGTTTGAAGGCGACCCAAATGATTTGCCTGAGGACAAATGGATGCAAAGCGAAAAGTGCAAGCCTGCTTTTATTTCTCCTGATTCAGCTGTTCATGGAATCGTGATTTGTGAAAACGGAAATTATCGCACACAATATATTGATGTTGTTTTTCCTGTTCTTCATGGTAAGAATGGTGAAGATGGTACAATTCAAGGGCTTTTACAGCTCGCTGGAATCCCCTTCGTTGGATGCGACTCTGCATCGTCCGCTATTTGTATGGACAAAGCACTTACAAACACAATGGCAGATTCAAACGGAATTGTACAAGCAAAGTGGGCATCACTTTTAAAAAGCAACTGCACAGACGAAGCATTGCAAAGCATTGCAGACAAACTTGGTTACCCTATTTTTGTAAAACCTGCTAACGCAGGCTCATCTGTTGGCATTAATAAGGCAAAGGACTTTGAATCACTAAAAGAAGCGGCTAAAAAAGCTTTTGTTCATGATGAAAAGGTTGTTTTTGAAGAATTTATCCAAGGCAGTGAAATTGAATGTGCCGTTCTTGGCAACAATGAACCTGTAGCCGCTGTTGTTGGTGAAGTTGTTCCTTGTAATGAGTTCTATGATTTTGATGCAAAATACATAAATGGTACAAGTGCACTTCATATCCCTGCAAGGCTTGAGCAGTCTGTTCAAGATAAGGTAAGAGAAGAAGCTGTGCGTACATTTAAAGCACTTGGTTGCAGTGGAATTTCCAGAGTTGACTTTTTTGTTTGCAACGGTGGCGAAAAAATACTGTTTAACGAAATTAACACTATCCCAGGCTTTACCTCTATCAGCATGTATCCCAAAATGTTTGAGGCAAGCGGTATAGGATATTCTCAATTGATTGATAAAATTCTAAAACTTGCAATTGAAAAGTGGAGTGAAACAACAAATTGAAGAAAAATATTATAATTAATATAGTAGATACCCATGATACTGATGGTGATATTATGGACATGGAAATGTCCACATTAGGAACACTTGAGGGAATGGGCGATGACTATTTAATAACATATACCGAACACGGCGGAGAGCTTGAAGGATGCGTTACAAGCCTTCAAGTTAAAGGCAAATGTGTAACAATGACAAGGGCGGGAGCATACACCTCCCAACTTATCATTGAGCAGAACAAGCGACACAACTGCCATTATTCCACTCCGTACGGTGATTTTATTATGGGCGTTTTCGCAAAGCGTGTTGATTCTAATATGAAAGACAATGGTGGAACGCTGTCGTTTGAATACACGCTGGATTTCAACGCTGATTACGCTTCAAAAAATCAGCTTATAATTAATGTCAAGGAGATACCGCAATGTCAAAATTAGTTAATGTAGCAGAGCAACAATTAAAAGATGCCGTTATAAATGCATCTGCAAAGGCTGTTTCAATCAATGCATTACCAGATGCTCCGCTGTGCGACTTTATTGTGGAGGTTCCTGCTGATAGAGCAAATGGTGACTTTTCTGCAAATGCCGCCATGGCTTCCGCCCGCTCTTTTAAGCTTGCACCAAGAAAAATTGCTGATGCAATTTGTGAAAACATTTGCCTTGAAAATACTTTTTTTGACAGATGTGAGGTTGCAGGTCCTGGATTTTTAAACTTCTTTTTAAATGACGAATATTACGCGAGCATTCTTAAAAACATAAGAGAGCTTGGCGATAATTATGGCCGAAGCGACTATGGCAAAGGTCAAAGCGTTTTGGTTGAGTTTGTCTCTGCCAACCCAACAGGTCCAATGCATATGGGCAACGCCAGAGGCGGTGCTCTTGGTGACTGTCTTGCAGCTGTTTTAGATTATGCGGGGTATGATGTTTCGCGTGAGTTTTACATTAATGATGCTGGAAATCAGATTGACAAGTTCGGTTTATCTCTTGATGTTCGCTATCTTCAGCACTTCCTTGGTGAAGATGCTGTTGAACTGCCAGAGGACAGCTATCATGGAGAGGATATAATCACACGTGCAAAGGAATTTGCAGAAGTTTATGGCGATAAATATGTTAAAGCTGATGAAATAGAGAGACGCAAGGTTTTAATAGACTTTGCGTTGCCAAAGAATATTGAAAACATGCAGTCAACACTGCTAAAATATCGTATTGAGTATGATAAATGGTTTAAGGAAAGTGTTTTACACAACAATGGTGAGCTTGAAGAAACTCTTGAAATTATGAAAGAGCGTGGGCTTACCTATGAAAAAGACGGTGCATTGTGGTACAAGGCTACTGAGCACGGTGGTGAAAAGGACGAGGTTCTTGTTCGTGCAAACGGTAACCCAACATATTTTGCTGCCGACATTGCTTATCACCGCAACAAACTTCTTGTTCGTGGATTTAATAAGACTATTGATATTTGGGGTGCGGACCATCACGGTCATGTTTCTAGAATGAAAGGCGCTCTTGACGCTATCGGCATTGACGGTAACAGGCTTGATGTTGTTTTAATGCAACTTGTAAGGCTTACTCGTGGTGGCGAAGTAGTTCGTATGTCAAAGAGAACTGGAAAGGCAATCACTCTTGTTGATTTACTTGAGGAAATACCGATTGATGCCGCAAGATTTATATTTAACATGCGTGAAGCAGGCTCTCAAATGGAGTTTGATCTCGACCTTGCTGTTGAGCAGAGCTCCCAAAATCCTGTTTATTACTGCCAGTATGCTCATGCAAGAATTTGCAGTATAATTAAAAAGTTAAAGTCAGAGGGGATTGAGCCAAGAGATTGCACACTTGACGAACTAAAAGTTCTTAACGCACCTGAAGAAAGGGAACTTATTCGTCATCTTTCTGCTTTAACTGATGAGATTGTAGCTGCTGCAAAGAACTATGACCCAGCAAAAATCACACGCTATGTGGTTGAGCTTGCTACTCTTTTTCACAAGTTCTACAATGCTTGCCGTGTTAGTGTTGAAGATGAAGCTTTGATGCAAGCAAGACTTTATCTTTGTATTTGTGTTCGTGACACTATTTGCAATGTTCTTAAAATGCTTGAAATTACTGTTCCTGAAAGTATGTAAGCATATATTATTTGTTGACAAGTTAAAATATTTTATTTGTAGTACGTTATATTAAAAATAAATATACTTATATATTAACGAGAGGGCTCTCATCTTAATGAGCATCCTCTCGTTTTAAATGTTTAGGATTATAATTTTTTAAAACCTTAAAAATTGTCAAAAATATATCGAATTTCAAAATTATTGTGATATAATATAAATATTGCTATTGGAACCTTTCTAGTTTATTGTCTAAATTAAGACGCTTTTTTGATTAGAAGGGCTAGATGTAAATAAAATAACATCTCAAAACAGAAGCAAGAGATTTAATGATTTTAAAAGGGAGCATGTGATATGAACAATTTGTTTGATTTAACAGGAAAAGTAGCCGTTATCACTGGTGCAAGTGCAGGTCTCGGTGCTGATGCAGCTCAGGCTTTTGCAGAAGTTGGTGCAAATGTGGCTCTGCTAGCAAGAAGAGTTGAGAAGCTTGAAGAAGTAAAGAACAGAATTGCTGAAACAGGTCGAGATGTCATTGCTGTCCAGTGTGATGTTACAAATGAAGATAGCGTTGCAACTGCTATGAAAGAAGTTTTAGACCACTTTGGTACTATTGATATTTTACTTAACAACGCAGGTGTTGCTGTACAAGGTGGCGTTGATACATTAAGTGTTGAAGATTGGGATAAGTCCTTTAACGCAAATTGCAAGGGAATCTTTTTAGCATGCAAGTATGTTGTTCCTACAATGAAAGACAAAGGTTATGGCAAAATTATTAATATTGCAAGTGTAAATGCGGTTGTTGCAAATAAAGGCGAGGAATTCACACGCCATTCTTACAATGCAAGCAAAAGTGCTGTGCTCGGATTAACAACAGGTATGGCAGCTACCTATGCAAAATACGGTCTTACTGTAAATGCTGTAGGTCCTGCTTTATTTGAATCTGAAATGACTGCCGGCACCCTGTTTAAATCCGAAGATTTCCTTAAAGCCTATTCCTACCTAACTCCTGCAAACAGGCCTGGTAAAAAAGGTGAATTAAACGGAACTCTTATTTATCTGGCAAGTGATGCTTCCAGTTATGTTCAAGGTCAGTTTATTTTAGTCGATGGTGGATTTTCTTTGGTTTAATAAATATAATTGCATATATTTTCTTTAATAAAAATTAAAAAGTCACTAATTCTCCATTAAAAACGGGTTATTAGTGACTTTTGTAATTATACTTTTTTGTCCATTAATAAATTTTGAAGTTAAACGAGCTGTTTTATGGTGCGAAAGCTCGTTTTTTGTTTGCTTATTTTATGTATAATTATACAATATTTATAAATATTAAAAATTGTAATATGATACCGCTTTAACACGACATTACTTTTTAGCTTTAATGCCCAAAAGGCTGCAAAATCCCCTAAACATAGGAAAAACCCCGAACAAAAATTGTTCGAGGGCTCTCCCTTATAAAACGAAGGGGCAAAGAAGATATCAAAATTAAAATACGGATGCCAAAATATGACAATATAAATCCGTATTTATATTATATCAACATTATTTGCTAATGTCAAACTAAAGCACAAAAAAATTAACATATGTTGATAAAATTTTATTGTGTATTTTGCACAAAGGTTGATAGAGGCTTTTGTTGTGAGTATTTTACTAAACTTTTACACGTCTATAATCAGAGAATACGAAAATCGGTTTACATGTGTAAAGATATTGCCTTTTTGTGAACAAGTATGATAAAATCGTAGCAACAGTATAAATAAAAATTCTGTTAAAACTCATTTTTCTCATTAACAGAATATTTTTTAGGAGGAAAAATAATGGCAAAAAGTTATGTCGTTCTTAAAGATGCACCAAAGATGAATTATTTGAATGACTTCGTTGCTCTTCCAAAATACTATGGTACAAACGCTTACTTTCATAGAGAAGATGTAAAAGCTATTAGACAAACGGTTTTTGCTGCTCTAGATGAGCTTGATGCTCGCACGCATTTTTCTCAGAAACTTAAAGGCAACAAAAAAGTTCTTATAAAACCAAACCTTGTTAATGTTTATCATAATTCTGGTTACAAGGAAAAAGATTATCCCGAAACAACTGACCCAAGAGTTTTTGAGGCTGTTGTTGCCTATATAAATAAATTTACATATAACATTACAATTATTGAATCCTCAGGAAAGCCTTTTCCAGCTACTGCAAGCTTTAAAATTGCAGGTTATGACAAGATTGCTAGGTACTATAAAACAGATCTTATAGCACTTGAGAGGCAACCTGTTGTTAGATATATGCTTCCTAAGGCAGAGGTCATGAAGGAAGTTTATATTCCTGAAATCCTTGATGAGGTTGTTAAAGGTGAAGCTTTTTATATCTCTGTTCCAAAGATGAAAACAAACCTTTATACAGGCGTTACGCTTGGTTTTAAAAATGCTATGGGAACTATTCCTTATTATCTTCGTGAACGTAACCACTCATATCTTATTAACAAGAAGCTCACTGACCTTCTTTATCTTTTCAAACCAGACCTTACAGTTATCGATGGTATCATCGGTGGTGAGGGCAACACCCCAGCTCCTGTTGACCCTGTTGAAGTTGGTATGATTGTTGCTTCTAACCAAAGCGTTGAAGCTGACCGTATCACAACATACATGATGGGATTTGACCCTGCAAAGAACAAGCTTATTTGTGAAGCTGACGCAAGAGGTTTTGATGACCCTGACGTTGAAATTATAGGTACCCCAAGAGTAACTCCGTTCAGACCTGCTATTGCTTCTGTAATGGTTGATGAATTTCACAATAGGTTCCCAAAAGTTCTTGGTCTTGCTGGACACACTCTTAATGATGCTCCAAATATTACAGACAAAAACGCTGTAACTTCTGAAATTGCTCTTAAGCTTGAACAGGCTTGCACAGGCGGATGCCTTTCATCAATCTGCATGGGATTTGACTGCAATCACTATTCGTTAAAGCCAAATTATAATATGGAAGTTGCCATTATTATTGGAAGCGGCGTTGAAATTGACGGTGAAAGATATTGGTTTGACCGTGATGGCAAGCCTTACTCAAAGCAGGATATTATTAACTTGCCACAAAAGAAGATGGCGATGGGCAAGTGCACAGGTAAGGATATGATCGATATTGCAGAATATAAAATCATGGGCTGCTGTGACCCCGCAGAGTGCCTTTCGGTTGCATCAAACGCTGCTGGTAAACTTACACCACAGCTTAATCCTCTTCGCAACCCAATGCTTATTTCAACTGCTGTTCCAGAGATGATTGGCACAATTAAGCACAAGACTTCGTGGATACTTAAAGGACGCCATGTTGACTGCCCAAGAGCCCACGAGGATAAAATTTTTGAAATTCCAACTTTGTCTGAAGAAGATATGAAAAAAGATTATATTTCATGGCCTCTTCCAAAGCTTACTGGGGAAGCTAAAAAGAAAGCTCTTATTGACCAGCTTAATCTTCTTGATTCTGTTACAGGGATTTTTAAAACAATTAACTACTATAGATAAGCACAATAATAAAACAGCACCGTGAATAACGGTGCTGTTTTTGCTTGTTAATATTTACTCAAAATATCCACTAACAAGTGGAACAATGTTCTTTATAACTCCCGTTATTCCTTTTGCAATAATACCTATGCTACGCTTTTTGTCTCCACTATTAAGAAGATACACAAAGCCGTCTACCATATCTTCGCTTATTACGCCCTTGCTGATTGCTGAAAAACGTTTTAATGGGATATTGTATATGGAATCAAATACTAATTTTTCCATTATCTCGTCGCCACTAAACATGTCGTGCAATTTGTTTTTGATAATATTTTCAATCTTTGCACCCAGCGGAGTGCCTATTGTATCTAAAAGAGTATCGTCGCTCGTCAATCTATCTGTTTCCTGATTAGGCTTAAACGAGTCAAGGCTAAAGCCAAGAAGTGTTTCAAACTCCTCGTCTGTTGCCTGTGCAACATTTGCATTGAAATATGAAGGAATATAGTCACCGTAAGAAACTTCCCTTGTTGCTCCGTCAGAAGAGTTTACAGCTATATCTATTGCAATACGAATATCCGCACTGGATGAGCCAACATAAACACTATATATTCCATCTTCTACGCACCAGTTGCCAATTCTTGTGCTGTAATATTCAAACGCACTACGGTCAAGAGTTATTTTAACTTCCTTTTTCTCTCCCGCACGAAGTTCTACACGCTCAAAGCCTTTAAGCTCTTTTTCAGGTCTAAACACTTTTGTGTCACCTTTTACAATATAGAGCTGTACAATTTCTTCTGCATCATAATAACCCGCATTTTCAACAGTTACAAATACATCAAGCTTATCATCGGCTGAAATGCTTCTTGCACTAACTTCCAAATCTGTGTAATTAAAACGAGTGTATGAAAGTCCGTGGCCAAAAGGGAACATGACAGGAACTTTTGCCTTTTCATAGTATCTGTATCCAACAAGAATACTTTCTCTGTATTGAAGATTATCGTCTTCATCTGGGGCATAGTAATCCTTTGCTGGAGTATCCTCAAATGAGAACGGGAAAGTCTCTGCAAGCTTACCGCTTGGAGAAATTTTGCCACAAAGAACATCTGCGATAGCTGCACCGCCACTTTCGCCAAGCAAATATGTCTGAACTATTGCTTTAACCTTTGTGTTCCATGGCATTTCAACACATGAACCGCCAGTAACTACGACAATAACATTACGGTTAACATTACAAACCGCCTTTATCACTGCTGTTTGTGCATTTGAAAGACGCATATCAACCCTGTCAAAGCCCTCACAAACATCACTATCACAAGAACCAACGAAAATAACTACTACATCTGAATTTTTTGCAGCTGTTTGAGCCTGCTCTAAAAGCGCTTTGTCAGGAGTGTTTGCATTTTTTGAATAACCCTTTGCATATACAAGGTCAGGAAAACTATCAAGCAAACAATCATATGCATTTTCAACTTTATTTGGATTTAGCCTTGAACTTCCAAAACCCTGATAAATCGGCTCTTTTGCAAGGCTACCAACAACAGCAACCTTTGCATCACTCTTAAGTGGAAGAATATTTTCATCGTTCTTAAGCAACACAATCGATTTCTCTGCCGCTTTTTTTGCAAGACTGTGATGAGCTTTTTTATCGTATTCAAAGTTGTTAGTTTTAATTAAATTGGGTTCAGACTTATGGATTATATCCATTACTCTGTCAACGCTTGTATCCAAAGTTTCTGGTGAAACAACATTATTTCTATAAGCTTTAGCAATTTTATAAACATTGGAATATCCTGACGAGGGCATTTCAATATCAAGACCAGCATTAAGAGCCTTTACTCTATCATTAACTGCCATCCAGTCGCTTATAACCGCACCATTAAATCCCCACTCTTCTCTGAGTATGTGATTTTGTAAGTGTGCATTTTCTGTGCAGTATGTTCCATTTATCTTGTTATACGCACTCATAACCGTCCACGGTTGAGCTTTTTTAACGGCAATTTCAAATGCACGCAGATAAATTTCTCTCATTGCTCTTTCATCAACAATTGAGTTGCACTTCATTCGGCGTGATTCTGTGCTGTTTGCCGCAAAATGCTTAAGAGATGTGCCAACATTCTTTTCCTGCACACCATTTATAAGTTCTGCCGCAAGCTCAC
>Ga0209639_1001255_pt1 | contig 26796 bp, 25 predicted proteins | sample EPASupsiteHSE605_FD_187268 | JGI IMG/M metagenome (GOLD analysis project Ga0209639, IMG submission 187268) | Bioremediated contaminated groundwater from EPA Superfund site, New Mexico - Sample HSE6-05 (SPAdes) (version 2) | ecosystem: Environmental > Aquatic > Deep subsurface > Groundwater >... | reverse complement strand
AGATTAGTAACAAATATGATAACTTAAAGGCTACTTCTAAGAACATATATGAAGTAATTAAAGGGGGACAGTCCCCTAATAATTTGTCTGTAAACGCCTTGCTAGTAGCTAATGATAATGTGTCTTTCCTTGGAAATACTGATGGTCAGGGAGGAGGCAAAAGAATGGGTATGCTTAATAATTTATCTAATGTCAATTTTGCTTCTTTAGAAAGTAAAGGTAAATTTACAAACCGACTTGGTGAAAGCTTCATCTATTATAAGTTATCCACAGAAATTGGGGATATAATCACCTTTGAAAGTGATCAAGACATATCCTATTACTTACAAGTAATTTATATAGTTTTAATAGTTATATTTCTTTTAGCCTTAATTATATGTATTCCTTTTATATCTTATTTTGGTAAGAAATTTACACATCCAATACTACAGCTTAAAAAGGCATCTCAAGAAATTTCCATGGGGAATTTTAGTTTTCCCATATCCATTTCTACTGGAGATGAAATAGAAGAGTTATCTCACTGTCTAAGCAGTATGGCAATTAATCTTCAAAGGAGACATAAGCTTCAAAGAGATTTTATTGCTAATGTTTCTCATGATTTTAAAACTCCTTTAAGCGTCATAAGAAGCTATAGCGAAGCTATAAAGGACGGTTTAATAAAGGATTCTGAAGCTAAAGAATATTCAGAAGAAATCATAAAGGAAGTAGATAGGCTTAATAATCTTGTGATAGGAATTATGGAACTCTCTAAGCTTCAAGGTGGTGAATTAAAACTTAATAATCAACATTTTAATATTCAAAACTCCCTAAAAGAATGTGTGGAAAGATTTAGTGCAGTAGCTAAAAACAAAAATATAACTTTAATTTTAGACTCAGAAAATATAGAAGTTTTTGGAGATGAAGCTTATATTCTAAGGGTTCTATACAACTTCACTGATAACGCAATTAAATTTAGTAAGCCTAACAGTAAAGTTTACTTAAAGGCTTATTCTGTGGATAGCCATATTAAAGTTTCTGTTATTGATGAGGGAATAGGCATAGAAAAAGAAATGCTAGATAACGTATGGAATAGATACTATAAACATGCAAAAAGCGGCGGAATGGGCATGGGACTTGCAATTTGCTCAGAAATACTGAAGCTTCATAACCTCCCTTTCGGAGTAGAGAGTACGCTAAATGAAAAGACAGAATTCTTCTTTACCATTCCTAAAGCATAAAATAATTTAATTTTTCAAAGTTATGCACATTGTCCACAAGACTTATGTGTATAACTTGTTAATTCTATGTTAATTACGTGTGAATTTCAATTAATAACTATTATTTTTGCTTTTAATTATTAAATTTATCATACACTTAATGTATTTTAAATCAATTATTGTATTTTAATATCCCCATGGACAGTCTAGTTATTAACATTGTCCACATTTCATCTGTTGATAACTTGTTTATTTCATGTTAATTTATACTTTACTATAGTATTTTAGAACATATTCCATTAAGTTTTCGTCATTTTTTTATCTTAGTTGTACACATTGTCCACAGAAGTGTGTATAACTTGTGTATAAGTATGTGTTTTTGTTGAAAATTTTAATATATATTATAGTTTATTTTTACACTTTGTTAACTATTCTAATTATTAATGATATAATAATAGAAAAGCATCTATATTTGATAAAGGGGTGCATAGTTATGGATAAGAAGGTAATTTATGTAGACTTCAAGGCTGCTTCTAAAAAAAATCATTCTAATCACAACCCAAAAACAGATGAAATGCAAATTGTTTTCCACCAAAAACCTCATAAGGTCACCTTCTTGAGTATGCTTAAGAACCTCCTTTCTCGATTTAGATCAAAAAAATTAAGTAAAAGCTCAAGCATAAAGTATAAGTATTGGCTATGAAATTAGATGCTATAGCCCTTGAGTAAGAGGAGAGAGGATACTTATGAGAATAGGAATGGGCTATGATGTACACAAATTAGTAAAAAATAGAAAGCTTGTCCTAGGTGGAGTTGAAATACCATTTGATATAGGACTTTTAGGTCACTCTGATGCGGATGTATTAATTCATGCTATAATGGATAGCTTATTAGGAGCTGCTGCTCTTGGGGATATAGGAAGACACTTTCCTGATACAGATGAAAAATATAAAGGTATATCTAGCATTTGCTTACTTAAAGAGGTTGGCAACTTACTTAAGCAAATGGATTATAAAATTGTAAATATAGATGCCACAATAATTGCTCAAAAACCTAAAATGTCACCTCATATTTGTCAAATGATAAAAAACATTTCTGCTGCTCTTAAAATCCCTGAAGATTCTATAAATATCAAAGCGACTACAGAGGAAGGACTGGGTTTTACAGGTAGCGGAGAAGGTATATCAAGTCAAAGCATCGCTTTAATTACAAAGAGAGAGAAGTAAAATTAAACTATTACTTCTCTCTCTTTAATATTTCTAACAATTAAATATATATCTTCAAACAAGGCTTCTATAGCCTCTGCCCATTTACGCTCACTTTTGCTTTATTTTCTAAACTACATTTTTAACTTAAACTTAGCAACTCTATTCTTTAAAAGTCCTGCTTGAGCTGTCAGCTCTTCACTTGCTGCTGCCGATTCCTCTGCTGTTGCACTATTTGCCTGAGTAACACTAGCTACCTCTTGTATAGCCCTACTTACCTGTTCTAATGCATCTGATTGTTCATTAGAAGCTGCTGCTATTTCTGCTACTATTCCTGAAGCTTCACTGATATTTTCTACAATATTATTTAAAGCTTTAGCTGTGTCATTTGCAATTTCCTTACCTGAGTCTGCCTTTTTAATTGACTCTTCTATCATTTGTGTAGTTTCTTTAGCCGCATTAGCACTTCTTGCAGCTAAGTTTCTTACTTCCTCTGCTACTACTGCAAAGCCCTTTCCATGCTGCCCTGCCCTCGCTGCCTCTACTGCAGCATTTAAAGCCAAAATATTTGTCTGGAATGCAATTTCATCAATTACCTTTATTATCTTAGAAATGTTTGCAGAGGATTCGTTTATTGCCTCCATTGCATTTAGCATTTCCTTCATTTGTTCTACGCCTTTGTTTGCCTTATCACTTGTTATTTTAGTTATACGATTGGCATTATTTGCATTATCAGCATTCATTTTAGTTTGTGCCCCTACTTCTTCCATTGAAGCAGTTATTTCTTCTACGGAGCTTGCCTGCTCAGAAGATGCTTCGGACAATACTTGGCTAGTCTGAGAAACTTGTTCTGCAGCTGATGCCACTTGTTCCGAAGAAATATTTATTTCACCTAGAGTCTCATTAAAGGCTTTTAATATGCTATTTATAGAATTCTTCACATCTATAAATTCTCCTCTATAATCTCTAGTTATTTCTAAATTTAAATTCCCTTTTGACATTTCTAGTAACACTGAAGAGATTTCGTTTATATAAGATTTTATCTCAATTATAGTATCGTTCATAGCATTCTTGATTTTTGCATGATCACCTTTATAATCGCCATTAACTTTCACAGCAAAATTACCCTTAGACATTTCATCAAGAACCTCTGCTGCTTCTTCCACAGGTGCTATTACTGCATCTAGAATATTATTAAAACCTTGTACTAAGTCTTTCCATGCACCAGTAAATTTACCTGCTTCTCCTCTTGTATCTAAGGCTCCTATTTCTGCTGCCTTTGTTAATCTTCCTGTTTCATTAATTAGATTGCTTATAGTATCCTTCATTTCATTTAATTTTTTTCCTAATACATCTTTTTCTGAATTAACTTTAATATTTACAGAAAGATCTCCTGCAGCTATGCTATCTGCCGCATTTACTTGCTCCTTAATATTATCTGTAATGCTTTGGAAAGCTTTAGATAATTCTCCTACCTCATCCTTAGAAGAAATATCAATATGAAAATCTACCTCTCCAAGAGCTAGTTTCCTTGCAAGACCAGTTAACTTGTTAATTGGAACACTGATTGATTTTGAAACAAATATTGCAAGAACTAGTGATATTATAACTAATACTCCTAGTATTATTATCATTATCTTTATTGAATTGTTTGCTGTACTTTGATTTGCAGTAGCTTTGTCAAGTGCAAGCTTACTGTTAATTTCTATTGTTTTATCTATAGAATCCTTTATATCTGTTGCAATTTGAAGACCATTACCCTGGTATACTAATTCTGTTGCCTTTTTAATATCATTACTTAACGCAGCATTCACTATTTCTGTAATAATCGCCTGATAACTTGTGAAGCTTGATTTAAATTTTTCATATTGAGCCTTTTCATCATCTCTTGTGAGTTTATCATTTGCCTTGCTTGCATCTTCACTTATCTTGCTCTGCAACTCTTTAATTGTGTTTGCATAATCGCTTTTTCTTGTTGCATCGTTTGTAAATACAATATCTCTAAGACTAATTCTTAGTCTTTGATAATTTAAATTTATTTCCGAAAGTGCTTCAATTGCTTTAGTATTCTGGTCATACATTTCTTGTCCTTCAGTTTGTATCTTTTTTATATTTACAATCCCTACAACACCAATAACACCTGTAAATATAACAATTAAAATAAAACTTATTATCAAACGTGTCCCTATTTTTAAATTATTAAAACCTTTCATTTAATTTCCCTCCCTTTTTTAATAAGAAATTTCTTCTAATTCTTCCTGACTCAAAAGCTTATCGCAATCTATAAGTAGCTTCACTTCTTCTCCAATTTTCCCTATTCCTTTTATATACTTATTGCTAGAGCTTTTATTAAGTTCAGGGGGAGGTGTTATCTGCTCCTCTTCAATATCTACAACTTCAATAACTCTATCAATAATTAGCCCAATGCTCATATCTTTTATTTGAACAACAATTATACAAGTTCTGTCATCGTAATCACGAAAATTCTTCTTAAATCTAAGTCTTACATCCATAACAGGTATAATTTTCCCTCTTAGATTAATAATGCCCTTTACATAATTAGGAAGCTCCGGCACCTCCGTTATTTTTTGAATACCTATTATTTCTAGAACATATTTAATTTCAATGCCATATTGCTCCTTGTCTATGGAGAATATTAAAAACTTATCCTTTTGGGTATCTTCTTCTTCCATAACATTTAATAAACTATCTTCCATATCCTATACCTCCCTTCTAATTCACCCCTATACTAAGGAATTAGTCCACCTATATCCAGAATTAAACTGATGCTTCCATCCCCTAAAAGATTGCATCCTCCTATTCCCTTCACTTTCTTAATATAATTAGGAAGAGGCTTAACTACAACCTGCTGCTCTCCTAACAATTCGTCTGCAAAAACACACAGACTTTTACCTTCATTTTCCACCATCACTAGTATCCCTTTTTCAATGTCTCTTACCTCTGTCTCAATGTTATATCTCTCATGAAGTCTTAAGATATTGTAGCACTGTCCCCTAACCATTATGATTTCATTGCCATCTATATCCTTAAAAACATCCTTTTCATTTACTTTAAAGGATTGCTTTATAGACATAATTGGTATAGTATAAATAGATTGTCCTACTCTGATGGTCATACCATCAATAATAGCCAAAGTAAGTGGAATTTTAATAGTTATTGTAGTTCCTTTTCCTAATGTGCTATCTACATAAACCTTTCCCCTTACTTTTTCAATACCTTTAAGGACTACATCCATTCCAACTCCTCTACCAGAAAACTCTGAAACCTGTTCTTTAGTTGAAAAACCTGGTAAAAATATAAATGAGTATATTTCCTTATCTGTAAGTTCCCCTTCTGGCTTATCAATTAAGCCATGTTCCTTAGCTCTCATTAATATTTTTTCTCTATTTAAACCCTTCCCATCATCTTTGATTATTATATTTACATCTCCACCAGAATTTTCAGCCTGAAGTGTTATTTTTCCAATAGAGTTTTTACCTGCTGCTATTCTATCTTCAGGGGCTTCTATACCGTGATCTAAAGAATTTCTTATAATATGCATAAGAGGATCTCCAATATGCTCTATGATATTCTTGTCCACCTCAGTATCTTCTCCAAGTAAAACAATCTCTACTTCTTTACCTAATTTTTTGCTCATATCCCTTACTATCCTATTCATTTTCTTAAAGGTAGGAGCTAGAGGTACCATTCTAATAGACATAACCACATCTTGAAGGTTATCAATAATCTTTCTAAGATGCGTTGAAGACTTTTTAAAACTATCTAAGTTAAGTGAAGCTATTTCTGGGTTATTAGTAACCATTACCTCAGATATAACTAGTTCTCCCATTAAGTCCATAAGCATATCTAGCTTTTCTACACTTACGTTTAACATATTATGCTTTCCTTGAGATTCAGAGCTACTAGAGTAATTCTTTGAAGCTATTTGTGGCTCCCTGTAGCTTACAACCTCCAAAGAACTTTTAACTTCTTCAATATTTTCAATTTTAGTACATGACTCTTCTTCCGAAACAGGATTAATAGTGATTTTGCTTAAAAAAGCAGTACCCTTAAATGATTTTTTAATTTCCTTCATATCTCTTTTACTGCTAAATATAATTCTGAAGCCATTTTCTCTAATAACCTTTTCAGTTTCATTATTTTCTACTATATCTTCTGGAAAATATATAATATCGTAAGCTAAATTTTTTAGTCTATGTATCACAGTAAATGCTCTGATATTTTCCATTCCGCAGTCTTCCTTAAAGAAAATTACTACTTCATATCTAATATCAAGTCTATTTTGTAATTCTCCTTCTAGAATTTCATTACAATCTTTAACTGAAGAGACATAGTAGTGGTGTTCTTCATTATCAGCTTGATTTTTACTTTCTTTACTTTCCTGAGGAGTTTCAACAGTAATAATTTCTAGTTGCTTTCTTATATCTGAAACTAACTCTTCTGGATTACCATCTGATGTTTCATTATTTCCTATTTTTCCTAATTGATTTTTTATAAAGTCAATACTTTGCAATATTAAATCAGTTATTGCTGGATAATCTACATTTAATTCACTATTATCTCTTAAATAATCAAATAGATCCTCTATCGAATGAGCTAAGTGGGATATATTATCAAAAAACATCATAGCTGAATTGCCTTTAATTGTATGCATTATTCTGAATATTGTATCAATTGAGTTCTTATAATCCTTTTCTTTTTCGCTTTCTAAAATTATCTCCTCAAGCTCTTCAATTAAATTGTAGGTTTCTAAAATATACAGATCCAGCATAGGATCCCTTCCATCATTTTCACTCATATCAACACCTCCCTTTCTATAATTTAATGTTATTTATAGGTTATTTAGAGTCTCTACTACGTGAGCTTCATTAAATGGTTTTACAATAAATCCACTTGCACCAGATTCTATGGCCTTTACTACCATTGTTCTTTGGCCCATAGCAGATACCATAACAATTTTAGCTTGTCCATCTATATTTCTTATCATTTGTACTGCTTCAAGCCCATCCATTTCTGGCATAGTTACATCCATAGTTACAATGTCTGGCTTAAGCTCCTTATATAATTTGATTGCTTCTATTCCGTTGCCTGCTTCCCCTACAACCTGAAAATTGTACTTTTCTAGCATTTTTTTTAATGTTAACCTTATAAAAAGTGCATCATCCACAATTAGTACTTTTCTCATAAATACCACCCTTCCACAATTGAAAACCAAAGTTTTCCTTAAAAGATTTTATGTAAAAATGTTACATTTTAACAATAAATTCAATCTGTTAATAATATTACTCATTAATTATCTTATTTTCGTCTAATTTTGGCGATACTTTAGAAAATATAATGTCGAATTATAGAATTTCAAACAAATTTTAACAACTCTAATTCTAACTTTTTTTGAATATTAATATAAGCTAAATTTAAAAAAAGTGGCACAAAAATGCCACTTTCAACTTATATAGCTAACTCTTCTGTTGTTGTATCTACTATTTGGGCTGAATCCTTAAGCTTCAGCTCCCCATTTGTGGTAATAAAAACATTTTTTTCTATTATAGTATCCATAACAATTGATACTTCTGTAGGAGTTATGGTCTCCTTCACATCTTTAAACCTTATAGATGTTTTCTTTCCCTCGGCAGTTAAAAAATTCATAATCAATGTTTTACTCATAGTTTACCCTCCTTAAATTAATAGATTACTCATTTACGATTAGATTTTCATTTTCTCTTCTAACTTCAACACTTGGGTTTAACAACAAGGCTCCAAGAGCTGTAGCTACTAAAAACACATTTTCATCAGTGGCTGCGGTTTTTACGTTACCAAGCCTTTGAGTTTTTAATATATCCTTTCCCACCTCATCTTGCCCCGCTACGTACTTAATTGCTAGTGTACTTTTCATTACTGTTGAATTTATCATTATTACCAACTCCTTTCGTAATGTAGATATGCATATAATAAAAAAATCTACCAAAATTAAAAAACTACTAAAGAAATTTCCTCAGTAGTTTTTTAATGGTAGGTACTAATGGTAGGTTAAATTGTAGGTTTTATATCAATTATTAGTATATAGCTTGTTTATAAAATCTTTATTAAAAATAGTTAATCAATTATTGTTTGATTTTTTTATTCTCAATTGCCTTTGTAATTAATATCATTCTATAGTATAATATTAATTACTACAAGTATGTACTTTTTAGTAATATAATGTTTTATAAGTTATATAGTATACAAAAAGATACCATTTGTTTTGGAGGCGTATATAATGTCAAAAATTCAAGAAAAATCGTATCAGTGCGGTATGGAACTAACTATGGACGTAATCGGAGGTAAATGGAAAACCGTTATCCTGTGGCACCTAAGAAACAGAACTCTACGATTTAGTCAACTTAAAAAGCGACTTGATGGAATAACACAAAAGATGCTTACTCAGCAGCTTCGTGAATTAGAAGAAGATGGACTTATAGAAAGAACCGTTTATCCTCAAGTACCCCCAAAAGTAGAATACAACCTTACAAATTATGGCAAAAAAATTATTCCTGTTTTGTATACTATTTATTGTTGGGGTATCCATTATGCTGAAGACTTTGAGCTTGACCTAAATATAGAAAAAACTACTCTCGAAAAAATACTTAACAGAGAAATATAAAAATGTTGTCCGAGCTTTAAATTATAAACTCGGACAACATTTTTATATTCTTCTTTATATTCTGCTTTCTAAATCATCATCAATGACCTTTCTTTTTTGAACCTTTATTCTACTAAAGTCAGGCTTACCCTCTTCAATTGTTTTAGGCTTTAACCGATGCTCCTTGGAAAATTTTTTAGTTACAGGTTGTACATCTACCTTCATATTAGATAAACTACTATATATGTATCTCATATCCAAAAGCTTTTCATCAATATTTTTATCTCCCTCAAATATAAGACCCTTCAGAATTAAATCCTTTATTCTGTCACTACGGTCACCCTCTATATATTTAAGTAACTCCTCATTAACTATTTTGTCCTTCTTTCTTCTATCTCCAATATATAACGAAATTTGCATACTAAAGCCACCTCCCTATACTGCTTTCTTCTTCCATTTTCTTACTCCTTGCTTAAACAAGCCAGAAGGGTTTTGAGTTCTATTCAAATACATTGCATTTTTGAACTCTTCCTCTAGGTAAGGCTTAAGTATAGACGCTCCACCCCCTGTAAATATTATGTTATCTATAAAAGGAAATGCATTTTCCCAAACTGTGTGTATTTCTAATATTATCTTTCTAGCAAGACTTCTATATGCCTTTTGTATAACAGGTGTTAAATCATAGCCTTTAATTTGACCGCAAGCTACTATATATTGTATCTGACCGTCGGATACATTAAGATGCAGCTCTTGTTCTATGTAATCTTTGATCCACATATAGGCTACATACATTCCACTATTTTTAGTTTCACAAAAATCTGCTAAAGGTTCTAAGGCATCAACTAAGTAAAGATTATGGGTTTTACCTCCAATATCTGATATAGCATTTACTTTTCTTGCAATATCCTTATTGGTTATATTTCCATCGTTATCTAATATTAAGTCACATAAAGTACCATGAGGCTGTGCCTTAATTATTAAATCTTCTACCTTAATTATTTTGTTTTCAAATTCCCTTTGTCCATAAAGTCTCATACCTAAATTGTGCTGTCTTATTACCTTAGCCTTCATTTTTTCTACTCTATCCTTGTCTAAGCTAGCCTTTACTGGCAACCCCATTACAAGCCTAACTCTACTTATAGGTTTTTTTGACATTAGACTTAAATGAGTTTTAAGTAGAATATCAAAGGAAGTATCGTTATGCTTGTCTGACGCTCCATTCCACTGCATATTTCTATCCTGCTGTACAGCACATTCTCCCACTAGATATCTAGAACCATTAACTTCTACTTCTATCCTGCTTAAAGGATTTCCTTGAGCTTCCTTTAAATCATTATCCTTATTATAAAATGGTCTCCAGGCAGTAACATAAGATGGGGTTATAAACATATCACTGTCTTCTGCTCTAGATTTAGTGTCTGCATAACCATCATCAATTACCTGTACAGAAAAAGTATCTACAATGTTGTTCGTTTTAGTCATGAAAAGTTCCTCCCTCAATATATCTTCTATTATGTTGGAATTTAATATAATGTAATTTTATCCCATTTAATTCCATTATATTATATTGGTAAAAAATAGTAAATACATTTTGGGAATTTTTTACTATTTGTAGGTATATTTTGATTTTTGGGTTAATATAATTTAGTTTATGGCTATTTGAAGACCATCAAATCTATAATGTCCTGTAATACCTTGTGCATTATGCCATTGAATTAAAGCATCTTCCTCCCTGGAGGGCTGTCCTGAATTATGAATAAGGAATGGTACTCCTTGTCTATTCCTTTTATCTGATATAATTCCAATATGCTTGTAGTTTTTTCCGAATATCACTATATCTCCTGGCTGCCACTGTTCTATTTCATAGGGATCTAAGGTTAAGGATTTAGAATTGTATTGAAAAAATACTTTTAAATTTGGCACTCTTCTAAAATCAATATTAGTATCTGGTTTCCCTTCAACTCTTGGGTATCTAGATAAATTATTTTTTATATCTTTATCAACCATGTCTTTTAAAGAATATCCTGCATTTTTAAATGCTCTCCAGATCACATCTGTACACACTCCCTGATTCTCCGGAGGATAACCTCCTGCATAATACTGACTTTCGTATTTAGGCTTATTCTGTGCATCTTTTCTTGCACCTAATAATATGTCTGTATAATCATCTATGCCATTATTATTGCAATCACTTTTGCTATGTATTGTTTCTATGCCAAAATCTTCTGCATAATAAGGCTTATGGGGAATTATGTTAAAGTAATATAGAGCCATATAAGAAATTGAAGTAATTATTATAAGGATTAATATTATATAAAATATTCTTTTTTGTTTTATTTTCATGTGATATTCTCCTCTACTGCCATATCTTTAGACTTCCAATTCAAATCTCCAAGAAAACCTCTGTTAAGCAATATTCCTAACACCAACATTTATTATTATCTTCCATATATTTATGGTCCCTTACTATTATTTGTAATTATTATAGTATACATGTAAATATATTTCAATTGATCCATCTTATTACTACCCTTAATTTAGCACGTTTCCGGGTATCCTTTTCCCTTAACAATAAAAAAACCGCTACACTATTAGTAACGGTTTACCTAAACTTTATGTTAAAATTCGTAGCCATTTACATTCCAATATGGATAGATTTAGCCACCTCGATAAGACCTATTAGTTTAGGCATTGAATTTGATTTACATTCCAATATGGATAGATTTAGCCCTACAGCTTTTTTAACTGCTTCACCTACAAAAACACAATTTACATTCCAATATGGATAGATTTAGCCAGTCTCAAGATCAAGACATGATTGACATGCTACTTGCATTTACATTCCAATATGGATAGATTTAGCCACTTTCACGAAGATTGATATTCATTCTGTTAAATTTATTTACATTCCAATATGGATAGATTTAGCCCGGGTTAACATGAGTTATAAAGAAGATTTTATTAATAATTTACATTCCAATATGGATAGATTTAGCCGCAAGTTGTTTTTGTGAATACAACTCCAATAACTTTATTTACATTCCAATATGGATAGATTTAGCCTTACAAAAATTTAATTAATGCTTATAGAGACGTAGTTATTTACATTCCAATATGGATAGATTTAGCCTATTATAAATTTGTTGAGTATAAGGGGTTGATATAAATTTACATTCCAATATGGATAGATTTAGCCAGTAAGACCTTATTTTAAAAGAATAGTAGGACTTACATTTACATTCCAATATGGATAGATTTAGCCTTCTCTATTACCTGCTTCAGTTGTTACAACTATTACATTTACATTCCAATATGGATAGATTTAGCCAAAGTCATTCGATGGCGGACATTTTGAAATGGCTAGATTTACATTCCAATATGGATAGATTTAGCCTTTCTAATAGATCTCTTTCAGAAACTAAAACTTTATAATTTACATTCCAATATGGATAGGTATTTTACTCAAGGTTGTAGAGATGGATTCGTTTTATTTACATTCCAATATGGATAGATTTAGCCCTAAAAATTGGCATAAGAGAAGGTATTAAATATATTAATTTACATTCCAATATGGATAGATTTAGCCGGAATAGATAATAGAATAATTAGTTTTGAACAAATAGATTTACATTCCAATATGGATAGATTTAGCCTAAACCTAGAAAGCTTTTTAAAATCTTTATAAACTGTATTTACATTCCAATATGGATAGATTTAGCCATTGACTTAAAATCTAAATTTCCTTTTTCTATTCCTATTTACATTCCAATATGGATAGATTTAGCCAAAGTCATTCGATGGCGGACATTTTGAAATGGCTAGATTTACATTCCAATATGGATAGATTTAGCCTTTCTAATAGATCTCTTTCAGAAACTAAAACTTTATAATTTACATTCCAATATGGATAGGTATTTTACTCAAGGTTGTAGAGATGGATTCGTTTTATTTACATTCCAATATGGATAGATTTAGCCCTAAAAATTGGCATAAGAGAAGGTATTAAATATATTAATTTACATTCCAATATGGATAGATTTAGCCGGAATAGATAATAGAATAATTAGTTTTGAACAAATAGATTTACATTCCAATATGGATAGATTTAGCCTAAACCTAGAAAGCTTTTTAAAATCTTTATAAACTGTATTTACATTCCAATATGGATAGATTTAGCCATTGACTTAAAATCTAAATTTCCTTTTTCTATTCCTATTTACATTCCAATATGGATAGATTTAGCCAGTAACATTAGCACCAAAACCGTTTTTACCTTCATAATTTACATTCCAATATGGATAGATTTAGCCGAACACAGGTAATTGGAACACATTTACATTCCAATATGGATAGATTTAGCCTACCTATGATACAAAAGAAATGAGTAATTTGCTAAAATTTACATTCCAATATGGATAGATTTAGCCTAAAACCTATTGAGATAGAAAAATCAACATTAAATGTATTTACATTCCAATATGGATAGATTTAGCCCCTTAAATTTTGCACAAGCTACAAGACAATATAAACATTTACATTCCAATATGGATAGATTTAGCCTAATTTAACCTCTCTTTCTATGCTGGTGTAGTATTATTTACATTCCAATATGGATAGATTTAGCCCCCTGTTTCATGTGCCCATTGGGAAACAATGAAACTATTTACATTCCAATATGGATAGATTTAGCCTTGTGATAAAGCTGTTAAAATTGAGGATATAAGGCACATTTACATTCCAATATGGATAGATTTAGCCCTTAGTTATCTTAATTTTTTCTTTAAATGTCTTATAATTTACATTCCAATATGGATAGATTTAGCCAAGAAGAGGTTTTATGATAGAGAGGATTTAGTAACTATTTACATTCCAATATGGATAGATTTAGCCTATTATGTAGGAAGTGAAGCTTTAAGAAGTGGTTTAATTTACATTCCAATATGGATAGATTTAGCCGCCCGTCGGGTTCCCTCAACCCATTACCCCACCCAAATTTACATTCCAATATGGATAGATTTAGCCTCTTACTCATTATAACATGAGGTTTGTTGATGAATAATTTACATTCCAATATGGATAGATTTAGCCTAGAATATCTTACAAAAGTTATGAGGGGAGAAGAAAATTTACATTCCAATATGGATAGATTTAGCCCATTTCTACATGGAAAGAAGCTGTATACATGCACAAATTTACATTCCAATATGGATAGATTTAGCCTAATGTCTTGGGGTCATATTCTTAGGGACACAATAATTATTTACATTCCAATATGGATAGATTTAGCCGATTACAAAGAACAAGCTAAAATACTCCAAACTTGATTTACATTCCAATATGGATAGATTTAGCCAAACTCAGCATTGACCCTAGTTTTGTTGTTGCCCAAATTTACATTCCAATATGGATAGATTTAGCCTTTCCTCCATTATAACCCTTCTTTCTACTCAATAAAAATTTACATTCCAATATGGATAGATTTAGCCTAACCAATCATTTAAACACCTATTAATGGGCATTGTAGCCATAGTTTTTGTCGATGTATTCGATTATGTATATTATTTAGAAGTACTACTATTGAAATTTAAATATTTTATTACTATAAGAGCTTGACCAGCAAGGTTTTGTCGTACTCCCACTGTTTTTACACTATGTTACATCGACAGTACAGTATCATTAATAAAAGTTGGATAATGAGCAATCGTTTTTACCCCAAAATTCTTTATCAAGCCATTTTTCGTTTCTACTTTTAAATATTATCACAGAATCTAAATCTTTTCTAATAAATTTATTTAATTCAGCATTCAATTTTGCTATTTGCCCTTCTGTCATTTCACCCTCAAATACAGAATTTTGGATATGTGTTAAATACTTTTTGCAAGTTTTAAATACCTTAGCCAATGCCCTTTGTCCTTTCTCATCCCCACTAATGTCATATACTAAAACAACATACATTGCATTAACCTCCACTTACCACCATATTTTAAAACCTTCATACTCTTTTTCATCAATTAAATGTTTTATTAATTTATAGCACTCAAGCCTTATTAAATGTTGATATGTAACATCTTTTGATAATTCCTTATGATAAATTGTTGTTTTTAACATTTCATCAAACTTCATTGATATTGTTCTTGATGCATCTTTAGTTAGATGAAGATAGTTTAATTCCTTTGTAAAACAGCTTGACGTTATTTGATTTTTATTTAATAGCGAAAAAATTAATCTATCTCCTAAAATAGGTTTAAACACTTCAGCTAAATCTAAGCTTAATGAAAATCTCCTTACACCAGGTTCATGTAAATAACTAATAGTAGGATTAAGTTGCGTTCTATATATTTCTCCTAAAACTCTTGTATACACTAGTCCATTAACAAATGAAATCATAGTATTAATCATGTTATCAGGAGGATTTTTTACTCTCTTTTCAAAGTCTATCTTTTGATCAACAATAGTATTCCACTTAGAATAATATTGTTTTCTGATATTACCCTCAATTCCCATCAATTCATTAATGCTATCAGTTTTTAATATCTTTTTTCTAAGCGATGCAATTTCTGTCATTGCTTTTTCTACGTCCTTACCACGACCGTTATAATATCTTAGATTTCTATAAATATTCGCAGCTGCAGCATCTATAAATTTTCTTGCAATGCAGATTCTTTTTAGCTCATCTGCATAGTGTCTAACTTGCTTTACAAGTAAATTACCTGCAAGTAACGTTTCTTTGGGATAAAAGCTACCCGTATAAAAACTATAATAATTGAAAAAATGTATAGGTATTTGATATTTTGATGCAAAATTTATAAACTTCGTATTAAATGTCATTTCTGACATAATATATAAATCTTCAACTTGCTCTATAGGTATATCTCTAGTTTCATTTTCGCTATTTATAAACTGAAGCGTATTGTCTTTTCTGTGTATCTCACCATTATTATATATATAATAGCTACGTTTCAAACCCTCTCACCCCTTCCGTTAAATATAACACAATTCAAAATATGCACATTTCTTACAAATGCCTTTTTTTTCAAGTTGTGGAGGTGCAGGTCTAATTACAATTTCTTTTAAATCTATCAATACAGTGTTTATATATTCTTCATCTTCCTCTGTTAACTCTATATCAATACTTTGTTTTAGAAGCGGATAATCTACTTTACCCGTAATTCCTTCAACACCCTTTTGTTTTAAATAGTACAAATAATATTTCACCTGCATTATTCCAGCTTCCTCTATTTTTTTACTCTTTTTCACCTCATGTAATATCCCCTTACTTTTAATATAATCGATACTAATCACATCATCTATATTAATATGCTTTTCTTCTCTTACGTAAGTATTTTCGTCAAGAACCTTTCCTATTTTTACATTCTCATTATCTGTTTCCATTTGTATTTGATTGTAAAAGTACCATAACTTTCTCTTACAAACAATATAATAATAAATCATCATCCCACTAATTGACTTCTCCATAACTAGGAATCCCTCCTTTTACAAGAAATTATCAAAGTTTTCTTCTAAGCCCTTTACTTCTTTGCTTGTTAATCGTATAAAACCTAATTCGTTATACTGACAATTTACAACATTTATAAATTCATTTCTGCTTAGTTGAATTTTCTTAACAATTGCATTTGACCCATTAAAATAAATATCATATCTGCCAACTGGCACAGTATACTTTTTTATTTCTTCTTTCAACTTTATTTTTTCTAATTTTATTTTGTCTAACTCTGCTTTTTCCATCTTTTTTGTTACAACATTTAATAATCTCATAGAATTATCATCTATCGCTTCTTGATGTTCTTTATAAATTTCATTAGGTATTACATCATAAGAGATAATATTTCTTAATTTTATGTCATTTTTTTCTATCTCATACGGCTCTAAGTTTTCTATCCACTTTGCAAATCTGCGATAATTTCTTAAATAATCACTGCCCTCTAAATTTTCTGTTGTTAAGTATTTATTTATAATATCTATTTTATCCCTTTCTGTTAATAACCCACTTACACCTTTTATGGCGTCTTTTGATAATTCATATATTTTGCTATCAATAAATCCTTTATCTCCATTGGTCAAAAGATTATTATCTATGTTTAGAAACACATAGCAATTAGGCTCGTCTATAGATTTCATTCCTTTTCTGTTACATCTTCCGAGCCTTTGAAATAATCCACTAATATCCGAAAGTTCCGTAAACAAATAATCAAAATCAATATCTAAACTAGCTTCTACAATTTGTGTAGATATCCAGATGCACTCACCAAGATTTTCAGTTTTCCCAAACTCTAATATTTCTCTTTCTTTCGCTGCTCTTTGGCATTTTATAAATTTACTATGTAGTATATTTATCTTTACTCCTTCTTTTTCTAAAAGCTCAGTGTATATTTGTTGTGCTTTTTTAACGGTATTGCAAACTACTAGTATTTTATTACTTATTCTTTTTTCATTATTTTCTTTGAATTTATTATATATACTATCAGCGTCAATTTGACTATGACATATCTTCAAATTATGCCTTTTTACATCATTTATAAATGTTTTCTCTTCAAACTCAATTGAATCTTCACCTATTTTTAGTAAATCTTTTATGAAAGGAGCTAATGTCGCTGTTAATATTGCAATTTTCCCTCCAAACTTATTTATTGTTTTAATACCATAAATTAAATATGCAAGTAAATCAGCTCCATACATTTGAATTTCATCTACAACTATTTTTGAATAGGATAATGTTGCAAGTTTAAGCTCATACCCTTGGTACTTAAAAACAAAGTCAAATAATTGATCTAAAGTTGAAATGCTAAGGGGTACAGATAACTGTTTACTCTGATTGTAATAATCCATAATATCCATTTCATGATTAATATCATTATTGTAATAACTTAGTGCATCCGAATGAAGCAGTGCTAATTTAGATTCGATGTGATTATCATCTAAAATATCTACTTTAACTCTTTTATATATTGAGTTAATCGCTGTTTTTAATGGCAATATGAAAAAGCCTTTATTATTGCCAATCCACTGAAGCCCTGCCTCGGTTTTACCCATACCAGTTTGAGCAACAACCACGATATTTTTATTTGTATTTTCCTTACAAAACTGTTGAAGGTCATTCCACTTTGAATTTTTATTGTAACTTCTCCATTTTTCTAATAAATTATCAAGTCCGTAGTCTAGAAAATTGTTTTCATATTCAATTGGAATTCCTCCACTTGCGCTATAGTCGCATTTGTGAAGAAATCCTTTTACAAGGATTGCCTCATGGTTTTTTGTTATTTTTTTTAAATTATTAGTAGTACTTCTTTTAACAAGATTTATTTGGAAATCACTTAATAGGTTTTTTATTAATTCTTTACAGTTTTCATTCTCTATTGTTTTTAGATTATCGCAGTAGTTATGATGATTCAAAACAGCAAATCCTACCTTATAATAGTCTTCTATATTTTCAAACTCATTTTTATCTATAAAATACAGAGATAACACATTGTGTGCTATCTCTGTATTTTCGTTAAACTTAGTATTCAGGTCTATTCTCTTTTGAAATTCTCTGTTTGCTTTACCATAATCATGATATTCACATGCGATTTTTGTAAGCTCATATATATGCTGATTTCTGATATATTTTAATTTTTGCATTATGTCAAGGTTTTGCAATAGTTCATCTGTATGCTGCCTTATAGTTTTATCCGGCTTCGCTTTATAAATTGATAAATCCAAGATATCACCCCTAATTAAAATTGACTATGTATGATTTTTCTTTACTAATATCAAAATAAAGATTATCATTACCTTCTTCTGCGGAATATTCTGATGCATAAATTACTTTCTTTTTTTCAAATATTCTCTTATTATCTTCTATTATATAATTCTTATTTATATAATACTTTGTTCCATCTGCTGATGTTCCAGTTCTTGAACGTAAATTTATAATCCCATTTTTAATGAGGTCATAGCATATATATGCAGAATATTCACTAATAATTTCATTTTCAATTTCATCTATAAGATCTACAAAACATACCTCTTTAACATCCACGAAATCCTCACTTCTACCAATTGATTTTAAATTATATATATTATCTTTAATATCATTAAGTGTATCTTTATCGCTCTTTATATGAATTATTAATTCTACATTATTTAAAACTTCATAATATTTTAAGGAGGTTGTAAGACTTACAAATCTAGAAATAGGTATTTCATAATTTTTGATTTTATAGTCTTTGAATCTTTCTTTAATTATTTTTTCTAATTCTTTTATTTCTTTTTCTCTCTTAGTAATCAATTTAAATGTTGATGAATTGGCTTCACATTTTTTCTTTTTAGTTGCTAATGTGTTTTTACGTTTTTTTATACCCTGTAACAATTTATCATATCTATTAGTTTTAAATTCAGCAATTTTATCTGATAAATCTTTAAGGCCTCTATATTCATCAAGCAATTTTCTATTTATTACTTCGATGGTAGTTCCGTTTCTAAAACTGTTACCTTGCGGTTTCTTAGCTTTTGCTACCTTATCAAATGCCGTTGATAAAAAAAGCCCATTATTCATTTTGACTAAGATTCCTCTATCATCCATAATAGAGTTTAAAAAGCAATAATCTGTATATGGCTCTTTTTGCATCGCTTCATATTTGCCTTGAATACTTATATCCATCGGGTGGTAAATTGTATACCCACAGGCACAATGTAAAGCTCCAATTATTGTTGAAAATGGTGGAAGTGGATAAGTCATTTTATTTTCAATTGTCTCTTCTTTTTTATAATTTGCACTGCTTTGTGTTAGTATAATTCTTAAAACTTCCATAATTTATACCCCATAATAAACTTTAACTTGATTCCTCAGATCTTCGAAGAATTTAGAAATGCTAATTGGCTCTAATTCATTTTTAATTTCGGTTTCATTTTTAAAATTTCCACCCTCTAACAATGCTACACTACACCCTTTTGCAATTCTTTCTTTTAAATCGTCTGTTATTAATAACTTATCTTCCTTTACTTTTACTACATTCTCAAAATAATGCGTTTTTCTATCTATTAATCCTCCTACGACAAATAGGGGTTCTGCATTATCTAAATTCCCTTTTACTACTAAATTAAGAGTTTCTATAGCATCTAGAATAGCTATAACTCTATTTGCTTTTTCATTATCATCAGCTTCTGGAGATTGAAAGTTCTGGTCTTTGCCTATCATCTCCATATCAATCGTTATGCTATACATTTTAATGGTTTTGTCATACTCATATTGATATGGCATAAGTCCACATTTTCCAGCATCTGCTTGTAAATTCAAACTATTATTTTTTGCAAAATTTGATGCAAGATATAAATTATTATGAAATCTAGTTTCATTAACAAAATCATCACAAGCAATTGCATCAGTTAAATAAAAGGAACTTTTTCGAATATATGTATTTCCAGTTGTATTCATATATCCACCCTCTAATGCTCTGCAATTCGTGGCATTAAGCTCATCACAAACAAGCTTCTGAGTTGCTTTGTCTACAGATGTTTGTAGATCATCATACATGCCACTTTGTACCATAATAGCATTTTTTAAGCTTTCCTTACTCCTTGTCGCATAGCTCTTACCGTTTTTAAATACCTTTTGAACACTTGATATATTTCCAAGTCCCTCTCCATAATTAGATGTCATATTTGCTACCACTGTTAGTGTTAGTGCTTTTTTATTCATCTTTTTTCCCTCCATTATCTTTATTTGCCTCTTTATTCAATGCATTTATAAACGTATATGCTATGTTTTTATTTTCATCAAAATTTGCGAATAAGTCATATGCAAAGTCAAAAACAATCTCTGAGTAGGAAGATAATTGTAATAATATTTCACAAAATCTTTCATAATCTTTAAATGTTATTGCACTTATTAACTTTTGCTTGTAACTATTGACTTTATTTTCAGGAATTTTTTGCATTACCTTTTTAGCACTTGCATAAGCAGATTTCATTTGCTTGTCCATTTTATCCCCTCCATAAATTAATGTATTAATTTTTATGAGTGATTTTATATTATATGAATAATTAAGATTCGATTTTAATAGCATCTCTATTAATGAATCTAACTTTATATTATTTAAAATTTTATCTGTTACTTCTTTCTCAAAATCCAAATATTTATATTTCATTTTGATAGCCTTATAATTTTCTATTACTTCAAATATTTTAATTGCATCTTTCCTTATATATAATGTTTCAAAATAATCTTTATCTCTACTTTTAGTAATTACCTCAACATCAAAGTCTATAAAATCAGCTGAATTTTTAAAATCACAAAATAATGTACTCCTAGGATTATTACTATCACTTATTAGATTATTCGTATAAAAAAGTTGCTTTATAGAATAGTTATTGTTTATAAAAAATGCTTCATACGATTTTGAAAATGCAAATGGAATAAAATCAAATTCCTTTTCATCATCAAAATTATAAGTTTTAAAATTCCAATTATATGAAACTGACTTGCTCTTTTTACCTGCATCAATATTATAATTATGAATCCTACATATGCTATTAGATTCTACAAATAAACTATTCGGATTTGCAAAATTTGCATACAAACTTTTGCCTCTTCTGTAAGTTTCTTTTACCAATAATAGTCTGTTTTCTTTAATTTTTTGTAATATAATTTCTTTATTTTCAATAGTAAATTTAATCTCCGCAAAAACTTTTTTCATAATATCATTAGCTTTCAATTTATCATTCACTAACTTTATTTGTTCATCAGTGAGTTCACTATGATTTAGTATTTGCTCTATTACCCTATGATGCATGGTAGTTTGAAAATAATGTTCAACAAATAGCAAATATCTTTCTTCTGTTACGGTCTCGCTATTATATTCTATAACATCATGATAAATTTTATATAAATTAGATTCCACCTCGTATCCCATCTCTACAAGATAATCAAAATATTTTATAAGCCCAACTATGCTTGCACTATATCTCCAATCAGATGTTTCCATTTTAGTGTTAAATTTTTCATTAATTAATATACTTTTCATAGTGTCTCCTTCCTGATTATTTCAATCAATCCAAAACCACTTGATTTACGACTCCCAATGCCATTTGTATAAAGATAATTAAGTAATGCTATATTACCAGTCAATCTGAACATACCTACTGTAGCCTCTATAAATTGTGAATGGTGTTTAACCACAGTTTTTTTACAGTCTATAGTATTAATAGAAAAATCTCCCAAAATTGAAGTTGGTAGACTATTTGATTTAGCTATTTGCAGTTCTACTACTTTATTAAGTACTTCATTAAAACCTTTTTTTTCATAAGAATAATATATATCCTTGTTATTTTCTTTGCTATGTTCTCTTACACACAAAGGAGATTTAAAAATAACATCAATTGTATTTGTTGTAATGGAAATTTCTTTTTCTATGGACACATTTTTTACAATCATTGCATTTTCATGTGCCAAAGGATAGGATTTGTTTTTTTGCATCAATAGTGCATTAAAAAATACTATGCCAGTTCCTATATCACTTGTACTAAATGTAATATTAATTTTTCTATTTGGCACTAATATCTTCTCTTTTGTAAATGTGCTACCGGGTATACCTACTGCAAATGTAAATGGCTTGTCTTTCCCCGCTTCATAATATGTTCTAAAGTGTTTACCATTTTCATAAACAGTTAAAATGTGTTTAAAAAGACTGATTATAGTTGGGCGGTAATCCAAAGGCAAATGTTCATTTTCCAACTCCAATTCGATTTTAAGTCTCATCATTTTCTCCTCTCAAAAACTCTTTATCCTTATATCCCCTTTTAATACTTTAATTAAATACCAATAATTACATTATTCTACATTAAAATGTTAATTCCTTTAAAATTATACATCCTATTTGTCCTTAATTAACTCAGTCCATACATTTTAATACTCTACCAAACACATCTCAACTAGCTGAAATTCCAGATTCAAAACAATCTTATATGCTGTATAATTTATTACATTTAACCTTATTTAACCCTATTATATCCAGGAATTATTTGTGTAACAATTAAATTATACCGCTAATCATGGAACTATTCAAGTTACAATTTTAATTTTACAAAAAAAATAAGCCATGTTTTATCATGACTTATGTAATATATATTTGAATTTTTAAATAACCTCAAGCATCCTTCTTAATATTTCCTTAATTTCTTGCTTTAATTCTATTGGTTCTAATATAGTCACAGATGTGTTCATTGATAAAATCCATCTGATTATATCAAGTTTTCCACTCATTGTACCTTGAAATAAAATAGACCCATCTTCATTTTCAACTATAATTTGATTTTCTGCAAATATCCCTTCACTTACTGATTTAGAAAATGGCTTTTTAATTAAAAGCCTAATACTTATTGTTTCATCAATGAATAATCCTAAATAGTTTTTCATAAAACCTTTTAAACTAAAATCTTGTGGAAAAGTAAAATTCTCATTAAGAATTTCAACGGTTTCTATTCTCACTAATTTAAATATACGTATTTTTTCTCTTTTCTCGCAAAAGGCTATTAAGTATTTTTGATTGTTTCTAGTTACTATTCCATATGGTCTTACAACTCTCATTGTATCTCCAGAAGATATAGACTCATATTTGATTTTTATCTTCTTATTTGAAATAGATGCCAATTGTATATCTAACTCAAACTTATTCTCTTTTTCAGTATTAAGTGAAACTGGTTTAATAAAGTTATCATTGGAATAATCTTCATATTTATTTCTATTCTCATCTATTACCTTGATTTTATCCTTTAGGCTCACTAAAAAATCTATTAATGAAAAGTTATTACTTTTTTTTAGTTCTTTTACTGCAATTTGAAGAGCAACTGATTCTTCTTTATTTATATCTAGATTTAAAAGATAATCATATCCCTTAAGCTCATATCCACCAGTAGGTCCAGGTATAGAGTCTATATTTATATTTGCTTCAGATAAATCAATCATATATTTTCGTACCATTCTCTCCCCAACTCCTAAAGCCTCTGCAAGCTCTTTTGTCTTCATACGTTTTTTACTTCTCAGTAATATAAGTAATCTGAGCAAATTTGAAAACTTACTCATAATTGTCCCTCCCAATTAGCTACAATATTCATATTTGCAATTTGTAAAATAATTTTACTACAACTATATGAAAATTGCACTTAATTAATCTTTTAATTAAACAATTTCTTCCTACTAATTGTCCTTGCATATAATATGGACAATTTAAGTAACCAGGGACAGTTAAGATATTTTAATTATTAACACTGATTAACTCTAATTAATGTTAAAAAGGTAGAATCTTAGTCCTTGCGAATCTAAAATTCTACCTTTGCTATCTATCTTAATTTAATTCATATAAATGTACTTTCTTAAATTACCCTACTTCTGAAGCCCTAGCACATCCTCCATTCTATCATTTATATATTGGTATGCATAAAATACCTCCTGATTATAAAATTCAGGAGCTAGCTTTTCTATTATAAAATCTAAAACCAACGTTGCTCCTAAATCCCCTAGATCTTCATCTCTTTCTTTTGAGAAGTAGGCTTTAATTTCATTTATCATCTGTTCTCTTTTTTCTTTGTTTATCTTTATGGTATTTTTATTTTTCATCCTTTTATCCTTTCTGCATTATTTTACAGTATAACCCTTAAGTATTTCTTGCACACTGTTAGCGAAATCCTTTGCCGCTCCACCTTCCCATTAGTGGTTGACTGCTACAGCTTTACTACTAACAAAGCTTCTACTAAACCCAAATATTAAAAGTCCAATGAGTGCAAAAATAACCTTTCATATTAAGAGTATTAGGTTTATTAATTAATGGGGTATCCACGTTACTAAAAAAATAAAAATGCTATTAACTTATCCAATATCAGTTAATAGCATTATGTTTCACTCGATAAATATAATATTAATTTGTCTTCAGTTATGTTATAAGAAGTAAACTTGCTCCACTCAACAGGTACTCCCCAATAATAGACGCACTTTTCTGCTAGTCATTCCTTCTGGGTATTATGGAAAATAGCCATTAATATTAACATTATTAGAAAAAATGTCATTAAAGTGGTTTTTAAACTTAAATTATTATTAAGCACTATAAAGTTTAAAAATAATCGAAACATCAATAAACATATTAGTAATATGAGTCCAACAATTTGTCTTTTATTATTCAGTCTTTTCATAATAAATATTATCTTTCCATATGCTATTTTCTTAAGTTTAATATTAAAATAAGTGTGTACAATCCCACTTACTTTGGATAATTCTTATACAATTTATCCATTTTGCATATTATAAAACTCAATACTTTTTGTATCTATATTAAACTTTTTTAGTTTATTATAGAGAACTGTCCTGTGCATATTTAATTTTTTTGCAGTTTCTGATTTATTTCCTTTTGATTCAACTAAAGCTTTTACAATTAAATTTTTTTCTGTTTCCTCCATTAATTGTTGATAATTTTCTTCAACGTGAAAATCAATAACAGAAGCTTTATTTGAGTCATTAGCTTTATTTGAATCATCTCTATCCCAAGGTCTTACTGGCAGCTTTGAAACATCAATTATAGAATCGTAACTCCAATTGATTGCTTGTTCAAGAAAGTTTTCTAATTCTCGCACATTGCCTGGCCAGCTGTATGACTTTATTACTTCTATAGAGTCTTCAGTAACACCTTTAGCATCTGAACCAAGTTTAGTGTTTATCTTTTTTATTAGTCCATCTATAAAATATGGAATATCTTCAACTCTTTCTCTTAAAGGAGGTATACATATATTAAGTACATTTAATCTATAATATAAATCATCACGGAACTTTCGTTCTTTAACCATTTTTTCAAGGTTTTGATTCGTTGCTGCAATTATTCTCACATCAAGAGGAACACTTTTAGTTGAACCAATTCTTTCTACATGTCTTTCTTGAATAACTTGAAGAAGTTTTGGCTGCATGAAAAGAGGCATGTCTCCAATTTCATCAAGAAAAATGGTACCTCCATTTGCAAGTTCAAATTTTCCTGGTTTTCCGCCTTTCCTTGCACCAGTAAAGGCCCCATCTACATAGCCAAACAATTCTGACTCTATAAGGCTTTCGGGAATAGCAGAACAATTAACTTTTATAAAAGGGCCATTGCTCCTTGAAGAACGATTATGAATTGCTTCAGCTAATATTGATTTTCCTGTTCCGCTTTCTCCTGTTATTAGAAGATTAGAACTTGTACGTGAAGCTTTTCGAGCTAGTTTTTTAACAAATAGCATTGGTTCTGATTCACCAATAATATCCATACAGCAGCATAAAGGCTTAGTAAAAACACTGCCATATGCAACTGGGTGTGAAATTCTATTGCTAATTTCTTTTGCAGTTATCATATCAGGAAATAGAGTTTTAACTACTGCACCAATTACTCTCTTCTTGTTCTTTAATGGGAAACGGCCTATAATAAATTCTCGTCCATTTAGAGTTAAGGTTTCTCCATATTGAGAATGTTCTTTGAAAACTGTATCATGAAGACGACAATCAGGTATAACATCCCAAATTTTTTCACCTAATACGGTTTTAAAATCAATATTTAACAGCTTTAAAAAGAAATCATTTATAAAAATGATATCCCCAAATTCATTTATAGCTATAATTCCTTGAAATGGATTATTTAATAACGCATTAAGCCATAGGCTGTCAACATTTTTAAAATAATAATCATAATCCAATGCTTTATTCAATTTCATCTCTTCAAAGTTCAAAAATATCACTCCTTAAAGG
>Ga0209639_1001252_pt1 | contig 26840 bp, 30 predicted proteins | sample EPASupsiteHSE605_FD_187268 | JGI IMG/M metagenome (GOLD analysis project Ga0209639, IMG submission 187268) | Bioremediated contaminated groundwater from EPA Superfund site, New Mexico - Sample HSE6-05 (SPAdes) (version 2) | ecosystem: Environmental > Aquatic > Deep subsurface > Groundwater >... | reverse complement strand
TAACGGTAATGACGCAGGGAGCCTTGATGCCGATTACTTCGTTTCCTTCTTCGGCTTCCTTCTTGACCTTAATCTTATCGTCTTCCGCAAAGACTTCAAGGGCATATGTAACCTGAGGATAGCCGAGGTGTTCTGCGATTTCCGGGCCAACCTGCGCGGTATCTCCGTCTATCGCCTGCTTGCCGCAGAAGATGATGTCGAACTTGCCTTCGGTCTCCTCGAGCTTTTTGATGGCGCAGGAGAGAATGTAGCTGGTAGCCAGCGTATCGGAACCTGCAACAGCACGGTCACAGACAAGATAGGCCTTGTCGCCGCCAACAGCGAGGCACTCTTTCAGTGCATTCTTTGCCTGATCAGGGCCCATTGACACAAGAACGATCTGAGAGGAGGGGTCTTTATCCTTAATCCTGGCGGCAGCCTCCAGTGCATATGCGTCAAAGGGGTTTACTATGCTGGGAACGCCGTCACGGATTAGGGTGTTCTTAACAGGGTCAATTCTGATCTCTGTGGTATCAGGAACCTGTTTGATGCAAACGAGCATGTTCATGATAGATTTTCCTTCTTTCCATTATTTTGCCTCTTCCAGTTGCGCGAGCTTCCCATGATTTCTTTGCGGCAAAGCACAAGGACTATCAGCCCGTAACGTCTGAAATTGCTTACTCTTTCACAATCAATTATTATACAGATGTGTTAATCCAATGTCAACGCAAAATGACTTTTATTGCAGTATTTTAAGTAATATCATAATAATTCCGATAAAACATGCATTATTTTAAAGATTTTGACTATGGGTTTTAAGATTGCGTCTAAGGCAATGCATGAAAAAGCCCGCACAAACACTTTGTGTTCATACGGGCTTATCATCCGAGCAATATTTCAGTAACAGAAGCATATCTGAGCTGTTTCAGAAATATAAATATGTAATGGTCGTTTGGGTGCGCTTACATGAGTCCGGCGCCCTTGAGCAGAGCCTTTACGATAACCATGCGCTGAACCTGATTGGTGCCTTCATAGATCTGGGCAATCTTGGCATTTCTGTAAATGATTTCGATCGGATATTCCTTGCTGTAGCCGTTTCCGCCGAAAACCTGAATCGCATCTTCCGCAGTCTTTACAAATGAATCAGACGAGAAGGTCTTGGAGGAGGAGGACAGTGCGCTGTCAATAACACCAGCGTCGATACCTGCTGCGACCTTGTAAGCCAACGCACGTGCGGCCTCATAGCGGACTTCCATATCGGCGATCATGAACTGAATAGCCTGATTCTGGAGAATGGGCTGGCCAAAGGTGATACGTGTTGCAGCATATTCGATGCACTTGTCAATGCAGCTTCTCATCGCGCCGCAGCATGCAGCGCCGACACCAGCGGGACGGGTGATGTCGAAGGTACTCATTGCAATCTTAAAGCCCTTGCCTTCCTGTCCGACAAGATGATCGGCGGGAATGCGCACATTATCGAAAACAACTTCGCAGGTGTTCGAAAGGCGAATACCCATCTTGTCTTCTTCTTTACCGCAGGAAATACCAGCACGGCTGCGCTCAACGATAAAGCAGGACATTCCGCGCGCGCCAGCATCCGGATCCGTCATCGCAAATACGGTATAAACACTTGCGTTGCCGCCGTTCGTAATAAACGCTTTTGTTCCGTTGATAACATATTCGTCTCCGTCTTTCACGGCCGTGGTACGAAGTGCACCAACATCGGAACCGGCGTCAGCTTCGGTCAAGCAAAAAGCAGAAAGGCCGCCTTCAAGTATGAAGTTAGCATACATCTGCTTCTGCGCGTCTGTACCAAAAAGCTTAATCGGCGTATAGCAAAGACCGCAAGCACCGATTGTCGTAGCAAAGCCAACATCCTGATAGCCAATTTCTTCAAGAACAAGAGAGTTTGTAACCTCGCCCATTCCGCCGCCGCCAACTGATTCAGGAAGCGTGATGCTGGTAAGTCCCATTTCTGCGCACTTCTTCACGATATCCATGGGTACTTCATTTTTTTCGTCGCATTCTTTGATTCTCTCCCAAGTGAGCTCCTTGCGGATAAAATCGCGAGTCATAGTTTGAATGTCAATCTGGTCCTGGGTTAAGCCGAAGTCTTCTTTCATTGTTACGTCTCCTTTTTGTAAAATCGAATGCAGCGCGACCTCCTCCTCATGCCTTATACAAGACTGAATCGCGACACATTTTTTAACAAAGTGAGCAGTCGGTTTTTACCTTCACTGTATTCGCCGGGCAAAAGCAACGTTCGCCAAATAAAAAACAATGTTAAAAACTTGACAGGTCACATTGGCTTCATTATACTTCATTTTGATTGGCTTTGCAATGCTTTTATATCTAAATTTACATAGTTTTTTACCCATAAATTACCTCAATATTTATATTTTTGCTTCGAAATTATTATTAAAAATACACTATAATCAATAAGGAAGTATAGTTTGTTCCTATGGATCGGCAAAAAATCTGAATTTGCGAAACATTGCCTTGACAGTATACAAGAAGATATGAGAAGATATTTCAAGCAAGGCAAAATCACATGAATTTTGTTCGCACGATTAGTTTTTTGGAGGAATAAATATGGCGTTTTGCACCGAATGTGGATCTAAATTGCCGGAAGATGCGGTATTTTGTCCAAACTGCGGAAGTTCAATCAAAACGGCACCCGCAAGCGCGGTCAAAGCACCTGAAGAATTCAGCACAGCTACCATTGGTGGGCAAAGTCCTGTTGCCGCCGATGATCTGCCGATGAACGAAACCGTCCTTGATCCGACGCCTTTGCAATCAAGCGATGTCTACGCGCAGCCTGTTTCTGCACCAGTTCCGACAGCACCCAGTGGTCTGTATCCGCCCCCTGATCAGAACACGTATTCGGTCCCGCAGCAGACACCCTACGTTCCCTATCAAGGCAGCTATATGCCGCCACAGGCTGGTCCGAATTCTGGACCGAGCGCTTACGGATATCCGCCCTATCCCAGCTCACCAGCCTATCCCGCAGCTCCAAAAAACAGCGGCGGCAAAGTTGCGGCTATCGTCATTTCTTCTGTGGTCGTCTTGCTCGTCCTTGCGGCTATTCTCATTTTTAAGCCCTTTGGTGGCAGCAGCCGCTATGTTGGCTACTGGGAAACAGTCCTTGTAGACGTAGGGGACGGTGTTATGTCTCAGGATTACTATGGCACCAGTGTCGTCGGCGCGCTGAGCATCCAAATCAACAGCGACAATTCCGCCTATTTAGCCTCGGTGACTGATTCCGACGTCATTGAAGGTACATGGGAAAAAACAGACGACGGCTTCACGATCATCACGGCGGATGACAGCTACTATTTTGAATATGACGATAAACAGCTTCTTTTTAATCAAGATGATGTAATTTTTTATTTTGACAAAATTAAGGGCCACGACATTAACAATCCAACTGTTGCCCATGGTTCTCTGACAGACGGCACAACCACACTCCCGGGCTCCTCTGTCGCCGGAAGCGGAACAGTGGGTAACGGCAGCTTTTCTATCGCCGTTATTGGCGCCGAGGATTTCATTGACGTCGATGGAGACCCCGCAATCCGCATCTACTATGATTTCACAAATAATTACACCGATTATTTTTCTCTTTCCGCTTGGGACGTTCTGAGCTATTATGCAACACAGGACGGTTCCTATCTCACTGAAACCTATTCCTCGGATCAGAGCACTGCTTCAAACGCCTCCTATAGGATTCGTCCGGGCATTACCATGCAGTGCTGCTCTGAATTTAAATACAGTCCTGGCGGCGGAAGCGTGGATTTCAGCGTCTATGGCTATAATGATGGGGAAAGCGGCGGCACAGTTTCCGCAAGCTATATTCCGGGTAGTCTGCCGGGTGCACCAGCCCCCTACGTCCTGGTCCCGGTAACGGACCCCCAATGGACACTAAATATTCCCTCCGAAGGTAATCTGGACAGCTTCTATGTTGCCGTACTTGATGCAGAACTGATCGACGATTACAACGGCGATTCTGCAATCAGAGTCTACTATAGTTTCACCAATAACGGTAATTACAGCACAAGTCTTGGTAGCGAGCTATCCATTATTACATATCAGGACGGCGTTTCTTTGGATTACACCTATGCGCCAGAGGACTCCGAAACAGACTCGAACTATTATATTGATGTTGCACCGGGTGGTACAATCACCGTTTCCTGCATCTTTGTTCTAAGAAACGAAGCATCTCCCGTTGAGGCTGAAGTCGAAGCTTATACGGATTATGCGGCAGTCGGTCAAACCTATAACATTGCAAACTGAGTACAAAAGCCCAAATAATAACGTAAAGCCACGGCCAATTTGGTCGTGGCTCTCTTATTACCTGTTCTCACAAATCGGTAGAACAGACCCCATGTCAGTGATTGGCGCAGAACTCAGGAACACGGCCTTGACTCTGTGCTTCTTGAGAAAACCTAGGATCGCGGCTTTATCGGGGTGGCTGTCCAGCCGGCCGGTAAAGGCAAGAATATCCGGCGCCAGCTTAAAGGCGGCTCCACCGATAAATCCCTCCGAAAAACCTTCAAGCACAATAGAGCCAGGCGCGATTTCAAGCACATCCAATCCATATTTAAAGAGAATCTTCGCCATTCCCACATCGGAGGTAATTGCTGCGTGTTCGGTGACCGGACAGACGGCACACTTGGCATATCCCTGTGCAACATGGGTAAAACGTCCCAAAAAACGTTCTCTGATTAAGCCGTCGCTGATATTGATATTATGATAGGCCCTAGAGCCCAATGACAGTGCACATAGGTTCGCATCATTCGGATAGACCGGTGCCTGCCGCAACTCGGATATAAGGATTTCCGCACCGAGTTCTCTTAGTTGACTTTCAAAGTCACTTTGGGCGGCAGACGTAGATAAGACAAAGTTATTTTCTCCAAGGTGGAAAACACTCAGATCGATATGAGAACGCAGGCGACCGTCGACAAACGGATTGTCCGGGCAGCTCAGCACACGCACACCATAGGGTTTCAGCGCCGATTCAAGGGTCGAGGCATAGGTTTCCCCTACCCCAACAATTATGACCTTTCCGGCAGGAAGATTGGGATATTCAACAAAATTTCTCATAATTCGATTGCCTATCGTCATGAGAGGACCGCGTTAACGGCCTCTCGGATATTCTTCACTGAGAGCAGCTCCAGACCGGTCGGAGCCTTAATCTCGCCTCTGATGTGTGCAGGAATAACGCAGCGCTTAAATCCAAGACGCGCAATCTCGGCTAGGCGTTGATTAAGGGCCGTAACACTCCGTATCTCCCCGGTCAATCCGACTTCCCCGACGGCCGCCAAATCACCGCCAATGGCCTTGTCTCGGTAGCTGGAGCCGATGGCCAGCACGGTTGCAAGGTCGGCCGCCGGTTCGTCAAGTTCGAGGCCGCCAATGACATTGATATACGCATCGCAACCGCCGATGGCAATTCCGCCCCTCTTTTCGAGCACGGCCAGCAATAGTATCGCCCTGTTGTAGTCGATACCATTTGAGTTTCTGCGCGCACCGCTGAAACCACTGGGGGTAACGAGGGCCTGTATTTCAGCTAATATCGGGCGAGATCCCTCCATCACACAGGTGACGCAGGTTCCGGGTGTTCCGATCGGTCGTCCGGAAAGCAGCATTTCTGAGGGATTTTGAACTTCTCGCAGGCCGCTGTCTCCCATTTCAAAGACACCGATTTCATTGGTTGACCCAAAACGGTTTTTTGCGGCCCGAAGCACCCGGTAGGATAGGCTGCGCTCCCCCTCAAAATAGAGGACGCAGTCGACCATATGTTCGAGCACCTTTGGCCCCGCGATGGCCCCTTCCTTATTGACATGACCAACAATAAACGTCGTCATGCCCGCGCTTTTGGAAAGCTGCATGACCGCCATGGTGCAGTCTTTAACCTGGGTCACACTCCCAGGACCCGCGCTGATTTCAGGGTTATACATGGTCTGCACCGAGTCGATAATCAGCACAGATGGTTTTAAATCGTTCACAGCAGAAATAATTTCGGTGATATCTGTCTCGGCAAGCACGTAGATTTTCTCTGTCTCGGCGCCGAGGCGTTCCGCGCGCAGACGCAGCTGCCTTTTACTCTCCTCACCCGTGACATACAGAATTTTCTCTGAGCCGCCCGTCCTGCCGCAGAATTGCAACAGCAGCGTGGATTTTCCTATGCCCGGCGCGCCGCCGACAAGGACAAGTGATCCGCGAACCGCACCGCCGCCAAGCACACGGTCAAATTCGGCAAAACCCGTTGAAAATCGCATTTCCTCATCCGAGCCGAGCTCCGATAAGGGCTCCGGCAGATTCTTCGATGTCCTGACCGTGGCAAAGGACGCGGTAGTCTTGCTCTTTGCTTCCGGTGGGGCTTCTACCATCGTGTTCCAAGTGCCGCAGGAAGGGCAGCGCCCAGACCATTTCGGCGTTTCATATCCGCACTCTGAGCAGAAAAACACCGTTTTAGCTTTCATAGTCACACCTCTGTTATTCTTTCGTATCAAGATATTGTAGGTAAGCGCTGGTCAAAACGGCTGCGACTTTGAGCCTGTAACTTTCCGACTCCAGAAGCTTTGATTCCTCGGGATTGGATATAAAGCCGCACTCGACCAAGACGGCCGTGCATTTCACATTTTTATAGAGATAGATATTACTCGCGACCGGAGACGCAATCCGCCTGTTACTGGGACTGAGGGTGGCGTTCAGCGTTCCCTGAATCAACTCGGCAAGAACATCGCTTCCTTCACCTTTAGCATAAAAGGCCTGTGGTCCATTTGGCGATTTGTGGGGGTAGCAGTTTTGATGCACACTGATTAGAACAGCGTTCTCCGTTTCGTTAATCAAGGCCACACGCCGCTTCTGATCATATTTTTTCCTACTTGCGATCGTTTTTGCGGTTTCAGGATAGCTGATTTCCTCACTGTCACGTGTCAGCGTATACTTAATGCCTGTCAAATCAGAAAGTGCCGCCATTTTTAAGGCGATATCCAAATTGATAACACTCTCATGCACACCGCTGAGCGAAACGGCACCGCCGTCTTCACCGCCATGCCCGGCATCAATCACTAGCATCGGCGTGGTTTTGCCGCCTGAAGCCGAGGCAGAGGCAGAGCCGGGGTCTTTCATCAGAATGAGGGAAACGACCGCGGCAATCACCGCCGCCACCAGAAGAAGCGAGAAAAGAATGTTATCCAGCTTGAAAGTCTTAATCACAGCATTCACCTCGATTTATCGTATGGCGATGCTGCAAGAGGTATGCTGAAATTCCCTGCCGCCCGTCACATTATATAATTTTGCTAAGCGATAAGTCAACATTGGAGGACAAGTATAAAAAACACTCAAGACCGTTCGGCCTTGAGTATTTTATTATTAGACTTTAAGTTCCGTCGACTCCGTGTTCAGAAGCTCGGCATATTTTGCAAGCACCGGTCGGACCTCCGAATTGAGAAAATCGGTAACCTGCTCAGGGGAACGACCAACATATTTTCTTGCATCAAGGTTTGATGACAGCTCGTCCTCCGTAAGCGCGAAAAGCGGGTCTGCGGCAATACGGCCGATTAGATCGTTTGGCAGGCCTTGTTCCTTAACAACGGCACCCGCGGCGAGTGAATGGACGCGGATATGTTCATGGAGTTGCTGACGATCACCGCCCTTTTTAACGGCATCCATCATGATGTTCTCGGTAGCCATGAACGGCAGCTCTTCCTTGAGATGTTTTTCAATGACTTTTTCATATACGCGTATGCCGGACGCAACATTCAGGTAAATATTCAAGATGGAGTCAACCGCCAGAAACGCCTCCGGTATCGAGATACGCTTATTTGCCGAATCATCCAGGGTGCGCTCAAACCACTGGTTATAGGACGTCATCGCAGGGTTAAGAGCATCTGCAATCACATAGCGTGCCAACGAACAAATGCGTTCACAGCGCATGGGGTTGCGTTTATAAGGCATGGCAGAAGAGCCAATCTGGTTGGATTCAAACGGCTCCTCCAACTCCTTGAGGTGCGACAGAAGGCGCAGGTCGGTAGCAAATTTTCCGGCGCTCTGCGCGATGCCGGAAAGGGTCGCCAAAACGGCGGCATCGGTTTTTCTGGAATAGGTCTGTCCGGAAACGGGAACACAAGCCTCAAAGCCCATTTCCTGGGCAATCAGTTTTTCAAGTTGTTTACACTTTTCATGATCGCCGTCAAAAAGTTCAAGGAAGCTTGCCTGCGTGCCGGTTGTCCCCTTAGAACCGAGGAGCTTGAGCGTTCCGATGCGGTAGTCCACCTCATCGAGGTCCATCATGAGCTCATTGATCCAAAGGGTTGCGCGTTTGCCGACAGTGGTCAGCTGGGCCGGCTGAAAGTGTGTAAACCCCAAGGTTGGCAGCGCTTTATATTGGTCGGCAAAGTCAGATAGACGGGCAATGACATTGACAAGCTCGGCTCGGATTAATTCGAGTCCCTCTCGCATCAGAATTATATCGGTGTTGTCGCCGACATAGCAGCTCGTTGCACCAAGGTGAATGATCGGCATGGCCTTTGGACACTGTCTGCCGAACGCGTGAACATGTGCCATTACATCGTGCCTGAGTTTTTTTTCCATTTCAGCGGCATAATCATAGTCGATCTCGTCTTTATGGGCTTCCATCTGATCGATTTGCTCCTGTGTGACGGGCAGACCGAGCTGCTTTTCAGCCTTAGCAAGGGCAATCCATAAGCTATGCCAAGTTTTGAACTTCTTGTCCGGAGAAAATATATATTGCATGTCGTCACTGGCATAACGTGAGCAAAGGGGGCTTTCATAGGTGTTTTTCATAGGTGTACGGTCCTTTCCGCTATGATTATATTATGCCTGCAGGAACTTTTCAAGCCTGTTGAGCCCCTCCCTGATGTTTTCCATAGATGCGGCATAGGTCCAGCGGACAAAGCCGGGCGCGCCGAAGCCGGAGCATGGGACAACCGCGACAAGACCTTTTTCAAGGAAGGCCACCGCAAAATCGTCGTCATTTTGAATCAGCTTGCCGCCATAAGTTTTGCCGATAAGTGCGCTGATGTTCATCATAACATAAAATGCACCGTCCGGCACAATGCAGCTGACGCCCGGAATCTCGTTGATTCGCTTGACAATGTAGTTGCGGCGTACTTCAAAAACCTTGCGCATTGCCTCTATCCCGTCCTGCGGGCCCGTAAGCGCTTCTATAGCCGCGATCTGGTTCATTGTACCCGGCGCGCCTGTTGAATGACTGAGATAGCTTGCCATAATTTTTGAAATTTTGGCGTTTGCAGCGGCAAATCCGATTCGCCAACCGGTCATTGCGTAGGACTTCGATACGCCGGTAATCAGAATCGTGCGCTCATATGCATCTTCGGAGAGCGTTGCAATACTGACGAATTCCTTTCCGCCATAGACAAGGCCACTGTAAATCTCATCGGCTATAATGTAAATATCGTGTTTTTTACAAATTTCAGCAATCGTAACAAGCTCCGAGCGGGAGTAGAGCATGCCTGTCGGGTTGGAGGGATTGTTTAGGATAATGGCCTTTGTATTTTCGTTTATCGCATCTTCAAGCTGCTTGGGCGTCATCTTAAAGGCCTGATTCTCTCCCGCTTCAATCACACGGGGAACACCACCCGCCATACGGATCATCTCAAGATAGCTGACCCAGTAGGGCGAGGGAAGAACCACTTCGTCCCCGGGATTGATCAAGGCCAGCAAGGCAATGAAAACACTGTGCTTTGCGCCGCTTGCAACGGTTATCTGTGTAAACTCATAGTCCAGATTGAAATCTATCTTAAGTCTTCTTGACACCGCCTTGCGTAAATCGACAAGACCCGCCGCAGGCGTATACTTCGTTTTTCCGTCGTTTATTGCCTTGATCGCGGCAGCCTTAATATTATCAGGTGTATCAAAATCCGGCTCCCCTGTTCCGAAGCCAATGACATTTTGCCCCTCAGCCTGCATCTGCTTGGCCAGCGCATCCACAGCTAATGTTGTAGACGCCCGAACTCCTACCGCAATCCTTGACAATTCCTTCATACAATGCACCTTCCAATACTCGCATAATTGAAATAATTATAACGCTAATTCTTCATCTTGGCAAGCAATTTAGCTTCATTTGCAAATCATGTACTTAAAAGTGAAATTTCTTAATTCAAATGATTCATTTTTCGACTTTTTATACGTTATGCGTCTTTGCGCCAAAACGCCACAAAGGAGCGTGCTGAAAGCATCGCCCCTTTTTAGCTCACTTATGGTCTTCTTTTTTGCTCTCATCGATTTTCCTTGCGTTCTGGATATTGCAGGTTCCACAGTTGCTGCAGCCTGAGCAGTCGTCACAGGAACAGAAGGTCTTTTTTCCGTTTTTCGCCATGAAAACGAAAACCAAAACAAGTACGATCAAAACAACAGCACCCACAAGGATCGATCCGAGATTTTCTGTAATGAATCCGAGCATGTCATACACCAGCTTTCACGCTCTTATTGTATGGATTTTTTCTGAATATCATGTAAACGAGGCCAATCAGCAGGATGAAAGCAATTGCCGTCCATGCACTGAACGCGGCACCGGTTAGTATCAGTCCTAGCTGGTTGACAATCAGGCTGACGGTATAGGCGAACAAAGTTAGATAAATAAGCGCACCCGCTGTCCACTTTCCGTCACTCATCTCGCGCTTAATCGCCCCCATGGCCGCAAAGCAGGGCGCGCAAAGAAGATTGAAAATCATAAAGCTGTAAGCCGACAGTGCAGAAAAGTCCGCTGCAAGCGCCGGCCAGTAGTTGCTGCCGTTCGCCGCAGTCTCGTTGACGCCGTAAAGGATGCCGAACGTTGCAACAATGTTTTCTTTAGCGAGTAAGCCGGAAATACTGGCAACCGCCGCTTTCCATTGTCCAAAACCGAGCGGTACGAAAACCGGCGCAATGAATCTGCCTACATAGGCAAGCAAGCTTGTGTTATTGTCGCTGATCATGACCAGTTTTCCGTTCTCAATGCCAAAGGCCTGCAGAAACCAGAGGATAACGGACGAGGCAAGGATGAGGGTTCCGGCCTTTTTTACAAAGGACGAGGAGCGCTCCCAAGTTGCGCGGAAAACATTTCTGCCGGAGGGCGCATGGTAGGGCGGTAATTCCATAACAAAAGGTGCTTCAGCACCCGCAAAGGGCTTTGTCTTTTTGAGCATGATTCCCGTTGTGACAACAGCAGCAACGCCGATGAAATAGGCCGACGTCGCAACCCAGCCCGATCCGCCGAAAAGCGCGCCTGCAATCAGGCCAACAATGGGCATCTTAGCGCCGCAGGGAATAAACGGCGTCGTCATGATGGTCATTCTTCTGTCCCGCTCATTTTCTATGGTACGGGATGCCATAATGCCGGGTACGGAACAACCCGAACCGATGAGCATGGGGATAAAGCTCTTTCCGGACAGCCCAAAGCGTCGGAATATTCTGTCCATTATAAAGGCAATACGTGCCATATAGCCAATGTCTTCCAAAACGGAGAGCATTAGAAACAGAATCACCATCTGCGGCAGGAAGCCCAGCACAGCACCGACCCCGGCAATAATGCCGTTAACAACAAGTCCCGAAAGCCAGGGTACAACATGCATATTTTCAAATAAAATTGTGAGATTGCCGGTGATTATCTTTGAAAAGAGGGTGTCTTTGACCCAATCAGTCGCCCAGCTGCCAATGGTCGTTATGGAAATATAGTAAACGAGAAACATGACCACTGCAAAGATTGGCAGTGCCAAAATCCTGTTGGTCACGATCTTATCAATTTTGTCTGAAATCTTAATGCCAGTCTGGTTTTTTCTTTTAACGCTGGCAGAGACAATTTTTTCGATATAGTCATAGCGCTCAATGGTAATGAGGCTTTCCGCATCATCGTCAAGCTCCTGCTCACAGTCGTGGATATGCTTTTCGATATGTACCCACTCGTCCTTGTCGAGCTTGAGTTCTTTGAGAACTTCTTTGTCCCGTTCAAAAACCTTAACCGCATACCAGCGCAGATAGCGCTCAGGCACCAGATTCTCCAGTGATTCCTCAATGTGAGCGATTGCATGTTCAACACTGCCTCTGAAAATCGGCGGGTTATTGACCTTTTTCTCTTCTGAGGCCAACTGCACCGCGTATTGTGCGGCCTCAAGTGAGCCCTCTCCGCGAAGCGCGGAGGTCTCGATCACCTTACAGCCCAGCGTTTTTCCCAAGCGCTCAAGATCAATCGTATCGCCGTTTTTTCTGACAATGTCGATCATATTCAAAGCAATAACTACAGGAATTCCGATCTCAATGAGCTGGGTTGTCAGATAAAGATTGCGCTCGATATTTGTTGCATCGACAATGTTTATGATGGCGTCCGGCTTATCATTAACCAGATAATTTCTCGAGACGACCTCCTCCGGCGTATATGGCGAGAGCGAGTAAATGCCCGGCAAATCCTGAATAATCACGTTTCTGTCGGACTTAAGGTAGCCTTCCTTCTTTTCCACTGTAACGCCCGGCCAGTTGCCCACATACTGGTTGCTGCCCGTAAGCTCATTAAACATGGTTGTCTTGCCGCTGTTTGGGTTTCCGGCAAGCGCTATTTTGACGCTCATGGGATTCCCCTCCCATTTTCTTTTAATTAGAGTCCTCTAACTCAGGTTCTTAAAAAATACGGAAAACCGATCATTGAATTTCGATCATTTCCGCGTCCGACTTTCTGACAGACAGCTCATATCCCCTGACGTTAATTTCAATAGGATCGCCGAGCGGTGCAACTTTTCTGACGTATATTTCTGCGCCCTTGGTGACGCCCATGTCCATAATACGTCTTCTGACGGCGCCTTCGCCATGGAGTTTTACAACCTTGGCTCTACCGCCTACACTTAGATTCCTCAGCGTTTTCATATCCATTCTCCTTTAAGTCGCGTTTGGGACTAGCAGTTGAATAGTTAGACTACTCTAACTCTGTATATAGAATAGCATTCTCTTTTCATTTTGTCAACACCTGGAACGCAGATTTTAACATCAGGTTCAAAAACCGCCGAAAGGGGCTGTCCCTTTCGGCGGTTTTGACGGTATTATTTTTCGTTTTTCTTTTTCTTTTTATTTGATAGATAAATCTGTACAGCTGAAATGAGTATCGCGGCGGCCACACAGATAATTATAGCCGTTGTCATGTCATTGCCCGTCGGCTGCGGATCGGCATCCGGCGAAGGAGAATTGAAAGCGATGACAGGCAGGTCCTTTGCCGGGATATTGGTGTCTGTCGGTTTGCTAATGCAAATCCAGAAGTTTTTAGACGCATAATAGTAGCTAACATGTCCCCATAGGGTTCCGTTTATATCTTTATATTGGGAATCAATGATAAAGTTCTCGTCAATCTGATCAAATGATCCGCTTATTTCTCCGGAATTTGGAAAGGTCCAGATCACGATATTTTGAATATCCTTCAGCTCGGAATAATCCCCTGTGTAGCTTGTAAGTTCCGCTTGATGATCCTCCTCAAAAGAAACCGCATCATATTTCAACTTTGTGTCCTTCAAATTGATCCAGGCGGATTCATAATCGCCATCACTTCTGGGAACAAGTCTATTCCCCTCGCTTCCATACTCTACAACACCCCAAACCTCATTCCCGAGTGTATAGCTGAACTGCACATGAAACAGTTTGCCATTTTCAGAAAAACCCAGGCTTTTACCGCCAGGTTGGGTAAACAACTCCAGATAGCCGCTTTCACCATTGGCATAGTAATCACGATTGACATACGTACAGTCTTCCATATGTGCCCGGTAAAAATTATCCTCCGGTTCCCAGATGACATCCGCGATGGCGAAGCCGCTCAAAAGCGACACGAGCATTGAACAGATGAAAATGAGACCCACGATCCTATTGGTCTTATGTTGTTTCATGATACTGCCTCCTAAATGATATGTGAGATCACAAGTCCCACAGTATAAGAAAATGCGTTCGTTTCTAATGAGAAAAGAAATGGTCGACTGATTTTTTCCGCATAGTTTTTATAATAAGCGCCCTCAATGACAATCGCCGCCGTCTCTAGGAAGGCCACAATTAAAAAATGATTAAGCCCAGTTTTCCGTGTTAGAAGGGCATTTAAGAGCACCACCGCGGGATTTGTCATGACATTGACCATCGCCATAAGCACAAAGTCTTTTTTGTTCCGCAGTCCCAATATGTATGCAAGGCCAAGCTCCATGAGTTCTGTCAGTCCCAATGAAATAAGGAGTGTCCAGACAAAATCAATTTGCATGGTCCGGCCCCCTGAATCCATAATACAAAAGCACGACAGAGGCAATGCAGACCGCAGTAAAGCCATAAGGAACGTTAATCGCGTTCTTGGCCCCGAGAAGCACCGGAATCAGTCCAACAAACAACCCAAAGGTAAGAATACCAAAGGCAAAGCCGGGATTGGATTTGAGTAAATTTGAAACGCCACCGAGGGTGATGGGCATCGTCATGTTAAAGAAAAAGACAGCGAATATCCCGCAGAGAGGCACTGTGTAAAACAAGAGAAGAATTCCGCAGAGGATAAGTGAGGCGAAGCTCGTCTTGAGTGGGCCAAAGCAATCTGCAAGGATCCCGCCAGCCTCTTTTCCACAAACCACGGCAGCCATCAAATAGAACACATTGTTTTCTGCACTCTTCCACGGAAATGAAAGGGTCATTCCGACATAAGCCCGCAGGCAGACAACGAGAAAAAGACTCCCCAGCATGAAAAGAAGAATTTTGCCCGACTCGCCTTCTCCCAAAATGGAGCCTGTCTGTTCGGGGATAATCATACGGTTATCATCCCATAAAATGGGAATCGCAAAAAATATTACCGTCGCAAAGACTAATAAGACAGCCGATACGGCTAGGGTTGGTATAAGGTTCACCTTGCCAGCAAGCGTCCCAAGGAAAATACCGGCAGCCCCGGGAGATACGAAAATCCCGACTGCCGAAAACCTGTTATTTCTGCCGATCAGGACATCCCGTCCGGCCCCAATATGAAACAAGGCGTTGCCCAACCCTGCGATGGCACTAAAAGCAAGAGGGAACGCGGCTATAAAGGGTGAAGCAGCGATGATTATACAGCCGAGCGCCGCAAGCGATTTTGTCATCCGCATCTTGTCTGCCAGAATACCGAGGGGCATTTGCATGGCAAATGCAAAGAAATTATATAAAAGTAGACAGAGAAGCCATTGCAAGGAACCTTGCAGTTCCGAAAAGATCAAAAAGGCGCAGGAAAAGTCGACTGCAAAATGCGCCAGCGCATAGAGTCCTGTCATCGTCGCATATTTTCCGATATGGCTCACCTCCTTTGTTCACTTTCCTTAGACGGGGTACTGCGCCTATTGTTCCCATAAAATTGTAAAGCCCGCAAAGCTATGCCTTGCGGGTTCTTTTCGACGAATATCCTATTTTGAGCTGAACAAAGGCCGCAACAAGCCAAAAAGCAGCTATAAAGAGCGCACAGTGCAGAAAAAAAGTGCTGGGCAGAATTTTGATAATGCCATCCGTATTCGGGTCAAGCAGCCAGGTGCTTCCGTTGAAAAAAATTGAGTGGAAAAAGTTAAAGGTCCAATCAAAGTCAACGGCAATCGACAACGCAATAACCGCTGGAACAAGTAAGGTGACAAAACCGGAAATACGGAGTATCTTGTGGCTGATGAGTCTTCTAACGCCAGGCTGAAACAGCACAAGCGCGCACAGCGCCCCAAAGATATAAATATAGTTAAAGACGGTTTTTACATCCGCAAAATGTGTCACAGAAACCGCAGTCCAGTTGAGTGTCGGCAACGAAAAACTGCTGTCTGCAAAGGGTGAAAGGTAGGCCATAACGGCATTATAATTTTCCATCATCTCCTCGCGTGACAGTCCTGAGCTCTCGCTGATTTCAAGCGGCCCGATGTCCGATAAGTAAGGATAATCGCTGATATGGATGACCGCTAGGCCGAGTGCTGTAGTGCTGAGAAGAACGGAGATGGCTAATAAAATTCCAACTGCTGCTGTTTTCATAAGAAAGTCCTTTCAGGCAAAGGGGGTATCCGACTCCCTATACTTCTGTCTTTCATCCTTGAAATTATTCCCTCCGTTTGCGTCTATGCAGACCGTCACAGGGAGCCTGTCGACCGTAAGACGCTTGACCAATTCGCATCCTAGGTCTAAAAAGGCGATCTCCTCCGCCGAGGTGACATGGTTTGCCCCCAGCGCACCCGCCCCGCCGACGGCACAGAAATAGACCGAGTCAGTCCGTACAAGCGCGTCACAGATAGCCTGTCCCCTTTCGTCCTTACCGATTATACCAATAAGGCCCAATTCCAGAAGGCGCGGGGTAAATTTGTTCCTCCTGATGGAGGTGGTCGGGCCACAAGAGCCAACCAGCCTGCCGCTGTGCGCCGGTGTCGGGCCTGTTTAATAAATGACAGCCCCGTCCAGTTCAAAGGGAAGCGCCTCTCCCCTGTCGAGCAGTTCGGAAATTCTCTTATGGGCGGAGTCATGAGCGGTGTAGACAGTGCCGGTAAGAAACCCTATCCCCCGCCTTGAGCGTCTTTGCCACATGCCTGAGTTCACTTACAGTAATTCTATCATAATATTCCCTCGTTTGGTAGCGAAAAAAATAAAAGCGGACAGCAATAAAGCTGTCCGCAAATGCCTTTAATTTAACTTTGCAACAGCCTTATGCCTTGAGGGCGGCCTTTGCTTTTTCAGCAAGTGCTGTGAAGGCCTCGGGCTCATGAATGGCGACCTCTGAGAGCATCTTGCGGTTCATATCAATCCCGGCAAGCTTGAGGCCATGCATGAAGGTTGAATAGTTCATGCCGTTCAACTTGCTGGCTGCGCTGATACGGGTAATCCAGAGCTGACGAAAATCTCTTTTCTTATGCTTACGTCCGATGTAAGCATAGGTAAGGGACTTCATAACAGCCTGATTAGCCATTTTATAATGGGTGGATTTAGCACCCCAATAACCCTTGGCCATACCAAGAATTTTATTTCTTCTCTTGCGCGTCATTGTCGCGCCTTTGATTCTAGCCATTATTAAGTTCCTCCTTATTTATAAGGAATCATGCGCTTGATCGCAGACTCATTAGTTTGATCGGCATAAGTTCCCTGACGCAGGCGCCTCTTGCTCTTCGTGGTCTTACCGTGACCGTTGAGCAGATGGGACTTGTAAGCATGGGCACGTTTTACCTTACCGGTTTTAGTGAGATTAAATCTCTTTTTTGCTCCGCTGTGTGTTTTGAGCTTAGGCATAACGGTTTACTCCTTTGAATGTTATTTGTTAGACGCCGATTGCTTCGGTGATAAAAACATAGACATGTTGCGTCCCTCAAGCTTAGGTTCCTTGTCCAGGACAGCAATTTCAGAACACTTCTCCGCAAATTCGCGCAGCAAAATCTCACCCAAATTTGTGTGGGCCATTTCTCTGCCTCTGAAGCGAACGGAAACCTTAACACGGTCACCGTCGTGAAGAAATTTCTGAGCGCTCTTCAGCTTCACGTTAAAATCGTTATCGCCAATACCCGGGGACATGCGAATCTCCTTGACCTCGACGATGTGCTGATTTTTCTTTGCTTCCTTATCCTTTTTTGCCTGTTCAAAACGGAATTTTCCGTAATCCATAATCTTGCAAACAGGGGGATTTGAGCCGGGAGCAATTTTGACCAAATCGAGATCTTTTTGCATCGCAATATCAAGCGCCGCCTGTATGGACATGATACCGAGTTGTTCACCCGTGTCACTGATAAGACGGACTTCCTTGTCGAGTATCTCCTCGTTGATCTGATGAGCCAGATTTGCTATATTAAAACACCTCCAAGCGTAAATAGCGGGGCAAGCCCCATAAAAAAAGTAAATGCGGGCGCATTGGCACCCGCATAAAATACACACAAAAAACCCTTGGTTTAACGTGGTTTTATTGACCCATGCGCACCTTTGTGGCAGGGTGAGGACGGATACCGACCGAACCTACTTTGTTCTAACTGTGTTAGTTTAACAGCATTCTTCGATGTTGTCAAGCTGTTTTTTCCATATAGTCATGGCAAATTGAAAACAGTATGCGCATGCAAGCGTTAATTCTACCGCTTATTCAAGTCGCTCATCTTTTTTGTCTGATTAGCTTCCAGTTTTGAATGAGATATATCAGCATTAGAATCATACCGATAAACTGCAAAGAAAGCGTTATCCAGTGCAGCGAAACCGGAATGACTTGGCGTATGCCAAGGGCCGCAATACCTATAAAAATCCCCGTGAAAAACATCCAGAGGCCTTTTGGCTTCATGATAATTTCTTCTCGAGCATCAGCTTGACAAGTCTGCTTGTTCCCAGTCGGTCCGCACCGGCGGCAATCAATTTTTCGGCGTCTTCAAAACTTGAAATGCCGCCCGCCGCCTTAATCTTTGTTTCAGGGGTGCATTCTTCGCGCATAATTTCAATATCTCGGACCGTTGCGCCTCGCTCGGCAAAGCCCGTGGAGGTCTTGATGAAATCCGCGCCGGAACGTGATACAACCCTACAGACTTCGCGTAAGACAGGCTCCGGCAACTTGCAGGCTTCAACGATAACCTTGAGAATCGAGCCTTCAGTCGCCTTTCTCAACTGCGCCAGCTCTTCAGCTACAGCCGCGTAAAGTCCGCTGACAGCCCAGCCGATATTAATAACGACATCGATTTCGTCAGCACCTTCTTCAATCAGGTGCTTTGCTTCAAAGGCTTTCGTCGCCGTATCGTTGTAGCCATTCGGGAAACCGACAACCGTACATATCTTTAATTTGTCGCCGCAGAGCTTCTTCGCCTCGTATACATGGGAAGGCGCAAGACACATGGATGCGCACTGATATTGCATAGCTAGTTTGCAGTTTTGCGCGATCTCGCCGAAGCCGGCATCTGTTCGAAGCACTGTATGGTCGCATATTCTGAGGATTTCTTCCTTCGTCATACTGTCACTCCCGTTCTGTTTTGTGTATTATGGAATCAGAGGCGGCTTGATTGGCAGCCTGATTTCGTATATAATCAATGCAGATATAAAATCCCATAGCCCGGAGGCAACCATGGAAGACATTTTATTTGATTCCCGGAGTGAGCTCGACAAGCTCCCCTTTGGTGCCGTGACAATCGGCACATCCATCCGTTTTGGAATCCGAATTTCCGAAGCGCTCGGCGCAACGGCCCTAAGACTCGTTGTGAACAGGGACGGGGAGGCACAGGCGGTCGAAGCAGACCTGACCCCGGTCTGGACAGAGCGTGGCTACACACGCTTTGAAGGCAGTGCGGCGTTCGAAAGTGTCGGACTTTACTGGTTTCATTTCGCAGTGACCATCGGCGGAGAAACGCGTTTAATTGAAAAATCAGGCAGAGGGGCGGCCCTAGCCGTCCATGCTCCGACGCCTTGGCAGCTGACTGTTTATTCCCCTGATTATACCACACCGGAATGGATAATGCGAGGTGCTTTCTATCATATTTTTGTCGATCGTTTTAAAAAAAGCGGCAACCATCCGCTCAAGGAAGGCGGTATTTACCGCAGTGATTGGGGCGGTATACCCATTTTTCAACCGGATGAAAAGGGTGAGATCCGCAACAACGATTTCTTCGGCGGTGACCTTGACGGTGTAATTGAGAAGCTCCCCTATCTTCAAACACTTGGTATTAGCTGCATCTATCTCAGCCCCATTTTTGAAGCAGCGTCGAACCACAAATATGACACCGCTGACTACAGAAAAATTGACCCCGCCTTTGGTGATGAGGCTGTTTTTGCCCGGCTGTGCACCGAGGCAGAAAGACTAGGCATCCGCGTCATTTGTGACGGTGTTTTTAACCACACAGGTTCCGACTCCGTTTATTTCAACAGAAAAGGAAACTACGGTGGGGACGGTGCCTATAGAAATCAAGCATCTGCCTATTATGAGTGGTACAGTTTCTCTGAATGGCCTGAAAAATATGATGCATGGTGGGGAATAAAAACACTTCCGCAGATAAGAAAGAACAATCCCGGCTTCCGCAGCTTTATCACCGGTGAGGGCGGTATCCTGGAAAAATGGATGTCTCTCGGCGCATCTGGCTGGCGACTGGATGTGGCAGACGAGCTTTCAGAAGGCTTTTTAACTGAGCTGCGCCGAACGGTCAAGCGTTATAATCCTGATGCACTCATCATCGGTGAAGTATGGGAAGATGCATCCAACAAAATTGCTTATGGGAACCGCCGCCACTATTTTCTGGGCGAAGAGCTCGACACGGTGATGAACTATCCGCTCAAGGAGGCCATCATTGCCTTCATGCACACCGGCAGAGCGGAGGATATACGCGATACTGTGGAGACCCTGTGCGAAAACTACCCGAGACCTGCTCTCAACTGCCTGATGAACATTCTCGGCACGCACGATACCGGGCGGATACTGACCGTGCTCTCCTCCAAAAGCTTCGAAACGCGCGAGGAGCGCGCCGTAGCCGTACTCTCTGAGGACGAACGAGCAAAGGCAAAAACACTTCTGCGTCTGGCCTCACTTCTTCAGTTCACACTTCCAGGTGTGCCAAGCATCTATTATGGTGACGAGGTGGGGCTCGAGGGCTATGAGGACCCTTTTAACCGTCGCTGCTATCCCTGGGGTGGCGAGGATGAGACCCTGCTGAAATGGTATCGTGCGCTGCTCACCGCCCGGAAGACCTGTGCCGTTTTCGCCGGCGGAGACTACAGAACGCTGCGGGCAGAAAACAGCATCTATATCTTTGAGCGCCTTAAAAACGGTGATAAAGTGCTGGTGCTAGTCAATCTGGGAGCTGAGACGCTTTCGGTTGAGCTCGCTGAGACCGATAGGCTTCTCCTTCAATATAACTGCGAACAAAATGCAGCCAGCCTCCGTGTTTTACACGAAGGCTGTGCGATCATCCAAACCGAGGCTGAGGCATAGCCTATGCCTCGGCCTTTGCCTTTGCTTCACAATAAACGCAGCGATAGACCCCTTTTTCCCGGTCGGTCAGGCGGAAGACGTGAGGCAATTCCTGCTCGACGGAAGTAATACAGCGGGGGTTTTTACAGGTAATCACGCCCGTCACGGTTTCGGGCAGGGAGAGATGGCGCTTTTCAGCGATCTTTCCATCCTTGACGACATTGACGGTGACACCGGGATCGATATAGCCGAGCACATCCAAATTAATATCGATGAGCGAATCGATTTTGATGATGTCTTTGTGCCCTTCTTTTTTGCTGACGGCGTTTTTAATAATAGCAACTGAGCAGTCGAGCTTCGAAAGCTCAAGTACCTTGTAGATTTCCATACTCTTGCCCGCCGTAATATGGTCAAGCACAATACCGTTGATGATTGAATCTATAGTCATATCTGCACCTCCGTCTTTCCTTTATTCTATCCCGAGCAGCTTGAGTATCAGGGCCATGCGGATATACTTGCCGTTGAGCACCTGCTTGAAGTAGCAGGCCCTTTTGTCGTTATCTACTGCGCGCTCGATTTCGTTGACTCTGGGCAGCGGATGCATAATGCATAGGTCCTCTTTCGCGTCGGCAAGCTTGTCCATCGTCAGGATGAACACGTCACGCAGCCGGAGGTAATCGGCTTCGTTGAAAAAGCGTTCCCGCTGAACGCGGGTCATGTAGAGAATATCCAGATCGGCCATGTCTTCCCAGTTGTCCGTTTCTTTGTAAGGAAGGCCGTTCTTTTGCAGGACATCGGTTTTAATGTAGCTGGGTACGCGCAGTTCCTCCGGTGAAATCAGAACGAAGCTGTTTCCCTCGTAGCGAGACATCGCCGTAATCAGCGAGTGCACCGTTCTCCCGAATTTGAGGTCGCCACAAAAACCGATTTTCAGGTTTGTGAGGCGTCCTTTTTCACGGTAAATTGTGAGGAGGTCTGTCAGAGTCTGTGTCGGGTGGTTATGCCCACCATCTCCCGCATTGATGACGGGGATGCTCGCAGCGGACGCAGCGACAAGGGGCGCGCCCTCCTTGGGATGACGCATTGCGATGATATCGGCATAGCAGCTGATGGTTTGCGCGGTGTCAGCGACGCTCTCGCCCTTGGAGGCGCTAGAGCTGCTCGCTTCCGAAAAACCGATCACGTTGCCGCCCAGTTCGAGCATTGCCGCTTCGAAGCTGAGTCTTGTGCGGGTCGAGGGTTCAAAAAAGAGCGTGGCAAGCTTTTTTCGTTTACATTTCTCGCAGTATTTGTCGGGATTTGAGATGATGTCCTGCGCGGTGTCAATGAGCTGCTGCAGTTCGTTGATAGTAAGGTCGGTAATGCTGATTAAGTCTTTCATTTTGTACCTCCGATAATCCAGCTTTCATCTGATGGGTCGTCGCGGAATTTCAGAATGCGCGTGATATCTCCCTCAGGTATCCGGCCATCCGCTGCCGCAGTCGTTGCAAGCACGTCAAGGTTGGTCAGGCTGTAGTTGGTCACATGCGCTTCTTCAAGGCGAAGGCGGCCCTTTTTCATATTGTAGGTAAAGATGCTGACAACGCCGAGAACGTCCGCCCCAGCTTCACGAAGAACCTCTACAACCTCGAGCACACTTCCCGCTGTCGAGATCAGGTCCTCAACGACGACCACCTTGTCCCCCGCTTCCAGCTTCCCCTCGATTTGATTTTTACGACCGTGATCCTTTGCGCCGCTGCGGACATAACCCATCGGTAGTCCGGTGATGTGGCCGACAATGGCAGCGTGGGCGATGCCCGCGGTGCTGGTGCCCATTAAAACCTCACAGTCGGGGAATCTGCTTTTGACGAGTTGCGCCAGACCGTTTTCAATCTCAGTGCGCACCTGCGGCGCTGTGAGGGTCAGACGGTTGTCACAGTAGATGGGGCTTTTTATGCCGCTGGCCCAGGTGAAGGGTTCGTCCGGTCGGACGATGACCGCCCCGATGGAAAGCAGCGCTCTGGCGATTTTTTCTTCCATATTGATTCGTTCCTTTCTTTATTTGAAAGACTTTATTTAGCTATAAATTCTTTGATGCAGCGTTCATAGGCCGCAACGGGATCCTCCGCAGCTGTAATCGGCCTGCCCACAACGATGTAGTCGCTGCCAAGGAGCCTCGCTTTTTCAGGCGTCGTGATGCGCACCTGATCGTCGGCCTTTGCATCCGCAAAACGAACACCCGGCGTGATTGTCAAAAAGCTGTTTCCACAGACCGACTTAACCTTTTCCGCTTCAAGCGGAGAGCAGACGACGCCGTCAAGGCCCGCACGCTTGGCGTTTTCTGCGTAATGCATAACGGTTTCTTCCAGGCTTTTACCGACCAGCAGCTCCATCTGCATGCGTTCCTCGCTGGTCGACGTCAGCTGCGTGACGGCTATCAGCAGTGGACGTGTCCCGTCAGGGCGCGTCAGGCCTTCGAGTGCTGCTGTCATCATGGCCGAGGTCCCGGCCGCATGGAGATTGCACATATCGATATCCAGCGCGGAGAGAACCGACATCGTCTTTTTTACTGTATTGGGAATATCATGCAGCTTAAGGTCCAGAAAAATCTTATGTCCACGTGCCTTAATCTCACGTACAATTTGAGGTCCTTCCGCATAATAAAGCTCCATGCCAATTTTGACAAAGGGTTTTTTGCCCTCAAATTTGTCCAGAAAACTCAGAACCTCTGCCCTATTGCTGAAATCGCAGGCAATAATTACGTCTTTTGCCATCAGTGTGCGCCTCCTATGATCTTGCTTATACTTTCAATTTTATATTTCTCCATCACGCTTGGCAATGTCTCGATGATCTCCTTGCAGGCAAACGGGTTTTTCAGGTTGGCTGCGCCGACCTGAACAGCCGAAGCACCTGCGAGCATCATTTCAATGACATCCTCCGCTGAGGTAATGCCGCCCATGCCAATGATCGGCAGCTTCACCGCTGAATACACCTGATATACCATTCGCAGGGCCACCGGAAAAATTGCGGGGCCGGACAAACCGCCCACTTTATTCGCAAGAACCGGCCTTTTTGTTTTGAGATCAATGCGCATGGCAAGCAGGGTGTTAATGAGGCTCAGACCGTCGGCTCCGGCTTCCTCGCAGGCCTGCGCAATCTCGACAATATCGGTAACATTGGGACTAAGCTTAATGTACACTGGCTTTGTTGTTACGGACTTGACCGCCCTTGTAACCTGAGCTGCGGCTTGCGCCGAAACGCCGAAACTCATGCCGCCCCCATGTACATTTGGACAGCTGACGTTCACTTCGATGATGCCGACATTTTCCATCTCGTCCATTGCCTTTGCGCATGCGACATACTCCTCAACCGTGAAGCCGCTGATGTTGGCAATGACCGACTTATGAAAAACTTTTGCCAGCGCAGGCAGCTCATGCGCACAGACGGCCTCAAGTCCGGGGTTCTGAAGTCCGACCGAGTTGAGCATGCCGCTCTCACACTCGGCTATGCGCGGCGTTGCATTCCCGAATCGTTCCTCGACTGTCGTCCCTTTAAACGAAAGACTGCCAAGAAGATTAAGGTCATAAAGCTGCGCATACTCCGCACCATAGCCGAAGGTTCCGCTGGCGGGGATGATGGGATTGTCGAGCGTCATGCCGCTCAGGCAAACCGTTGTATTCACCATACGATTTCCTCCTTTTCCAGAACCGGGCCATCCTTGCAGATGCGTTTATAACCATATTTTGTTTTGCAGGAACAGCCCATACAGGCGCCGAACCCACAGCCCATGCGTTCCTCAAAGCTGTACTGTCCATTCACATCCGACACCGTATAAACCGCCTTAAGCATTGGCTCGGGGCCGCAGGCGAAGGTGTAGTCGTAGCGTCCGCAAAGCTTCATCGCGTCAGTCACGAAGCCTTTGAGCCCATAGGAGCCGTCCGCTGTCGTAAGAAAAAGCTCAATACCAAGGTCCCTAAACTTCTCTTCAAGGAAGACCTCTTGTAAGCTGTTGAAGCCTACTATCACTTTTGGTTTTTTTCCTGCCGCAACAAGTCTTTTAGCAAGCAGATAAAGCGGTGGAACACCCACACCGCCACCGATGAGCAACGGTTCTTGCCCGCAATGGTCCGTGTTGTAGCCATTACCGAGCCCCGTTAAAAGGTCGAGCTTTTCGCCCGGCTTCATGATGCCCAGTTGCTGTGTTCCTTTGCCGATTGTTTTGTATATCAGTGTTAGGCGTTGCCCGTCAAGGTCACAGACAGATATGGGCCTGCGCAGGAATCGTCCCTCCAGTTCAATATTGACAAACTGTCCTGGCGCTGTTATTGCGCTTGTGTCACCGTGGAGCACCAATCTGTAAATGCCGCTTGCGAGTGGTTCATTTTGTTCTATATCAAAAAGACTTTTAATCATATCAATTCCCCATTTGTTTGTATACTGCTTTACGCGCATCCCGGTGTTCCCAAGCCGGCATACCCGCAACCAACGTGAGCAGACATCTGCCAAAAACCGTTTCGCCCTCAAATGGTGTCGCTCTGCCCTTTGATAGGAATTCGCCAGGATCAATCACATAACCGGCACTCAGGTCATAAACCGTCAAATCAGCAGGGGCCCCCGGCTTAATTTCGCTCCCGACAGCAAAACGTTTTGCTGGATTAGCATGCATCAGTGCAATGAGCCGCTCAAGCGTAATAACACCTTTTTTGACGAGCTTCGTATACAGAATCGGAAAGGCCGTTTCGAGACCGACGATGCCGTTGAGGCTCCCTGAGAGCCCGCCCGCTTTTTCCTGAACGGCATGCGGCGCGTGATCTGTTGCAATCATATCGATTGTCCCATCCTGAATTCCTGCAATGAGAGCAGCCCTGTCCTCACGGGATCGGATGGGCGGATTCATTTTATATCGGCCATCGTCGAGCAGCTCCTCGTCGCAGAGAACAAGATAATGCGGTGCCGTTTCACAACTGACAGGCAGGCCTTCCGCCTTCGCCCTACGTACAAGCTCAACACTCTCCTTCGTTGAAACATGGCAAATATGCAAATCGCACCCCGTTTTGCGCACCAGCGCAATGTCCCGTTCAACTTCTCGCCATTCGCTTTCCGGGGGATTACCCTTTAACCCATGCGCACGCGCGTAGATACCGTCATGAACACAGCCGCCATTTGTCAGCTCGGGGACCTCGCAATGTGCTACAATCATTTTGCCCAGCTTCTTTGCCCTCATCATTGCCTGCTCCATCAAGGCCCCGCTTCTGACCCCGACTCCATCATCCGAAAATGCAACCGCAGAAGCTGCCAGTGCTTCCATATCAGAAAGTGTGGCTTGCTTCTCCCCCACCGTGATACTGGCATAAGGCAGTACATGAATCTGAGCGTCCCGATCAATTCTCTCAAGCACGCTTGCCATATTATCAACACTGTCCGGTACGGGATTGAGGTTCGGCATTGCGCAGACAGTCGTAAAACCACCGTGTGCCGCCGCCAAGCTGCCTGTCAAAATCGTCTCTTTATAAGAAAAACCCGGCTCTCTCAGATGTACATGCACATCTATGAGACCGGGAAAAATGAAACAGTTATTCACATCATAAACAAGAGTGCCGGGAACGGGAGCAATATCGGCTTTTATTTCTGAAATAATGCCGTCTTCGATTAAAACATCTTTTCTGATAAATACGCCGTCATACAATAGTGCGGCATTTTGGATAAGGTATTTCACGTGGCAGACCTCCCGTCGATCCCTAATTTCGTGACATATTATCATGTTCATTCTGTCCTGTCAACATCTAATTTATTAACAAATATTTTTTGTTCATTTTAATATATTTCGGGCCGTGGATACGCAGTCACCTGTTTTAAACACAGGATGTTGTAAATAAAAAGCGCTTTCCCACATCTTGAACAAGTCCAGTAAAAACGGACATTGCCGAAAAGCGACCTCCTATCGTAAAATAAAAACGATAGGAGGTTTTGCTATGTCAAGACGATATACGCACATAAAAGAAATAGAAGACGAGATATTTGC